>Ga0247757_10000062_pt1 | contig 78582 bp, 83 predicted proteins | sample UWRJL126311R4_FD_180929 | JGI IMG/M metagenome (GOLD analysis project Ga0247757, IMG submission 180929) | Plant litter microbial communities from Arlington Agricultural Research Station in Wisconsin, United States - UWRJ-L126-311R-4 | ecosystem: Environmental > Terrestrial > Plant litter >...
CACGAATCCCGGCTCCAAAGTCTAATTCTCCCGCTCTTCACAAACCGATCATCTGCTGCAAAACTCCTTGCGTTTGCCTCAAAAGATTCTCCAAAGCACCCACCAGCGTCTCCGCCGGCGCCCCCCGAAAGTTAACATCGTAGTGGCTGCGGAAAAGAGCCAACGCAACAACCGGCTTCTCTACCACTCGGTCACCGATGACTGCGGGATTGACGGTAGATGTCACGATTCTAAAGCTCTCAGTGGCGCGGCCGTCGACATCCAAATAACATAATACGTTGTCTTAAATGTGGTTAGTTAAAGCATTTCGTCTGTGGTGTGGGAAGGGTGTACCGGTAATGCATTGATAGTAAATTGCGATAGCTGCGGAGTCGCCAGGAGCGGATATGCTGAACATTGTGACGATCTGTTTATTTTCTTTATGGTTTTGTGGTTGCCTGTTCTTATGACGAGGAGTAAGAGACAACAGAGAACCTCTGTTCATGTTCTTATAGACGAAAGAGCGGGACTGTTTGCTACACCTTTGAACAAGAGCTTGCAAAATTAGTTTATGAAGACAAATCTTCACTTTTGTTGCAGCTGATTTTCTCCAGTTTTTTGATTGTGTTTGCCTGTAGGTTGACCGAACCGAAAAAGATTATTTCAATATAGACTCTAAACCCTGTTGCTTGGTTATGTTTGCTCGAGAGCTTGATTAAGATGCCTAATTATATGTTTTAGTAAACATCATCTGGCCATAAAAGAAGAGTGGGGCGTTATTTCTATGATGTTTTTCATCTACCTTTTTCAGTCTCGCTTCAGAGACGGTGAATAAGAGACACCGTGCCCTTACTAAACATGGTGATCCTTCGAACCTATATGTAGGCTGCAAAGACTTAGGAACGATGAGGCTGTTCATGATATCGAGTATCTCTTCATAAAATTTCTGATAAAGGCTCACCCCCCTTGAATTAGTATTTCACTTCAAGTTCTCTCCCTTGTCAATAGAACTTTGTCTCTCTAATCAAGATAATCAATAAATTAAATCATGAGATCGACTGCATTTATAGACATTTAGCTAATGCTTGAAATAATGGAGGTCAGACTAGCTGACTGCCTTTCTAACGAACTAGCAATGTACAAAAAGCCGTCTTTGGCTATCGAAGATGACTTGAAGAATTTCTAGTTGATAGAAGCCGCGATAATGAAGACTGCGCGCATGGTACTCATGCAGGGTTGTGCTCAGGACCAGTCTGGGAGGTAGAAAAGGTGGGATCTGGATAACAGATTGCAGCTGTGAAGTTTAGATTGTTTAGTGCATTATATTGGAGCACGATTTGTCGTTGACTCTAACTACATGTTCGGCAGCCCAAAACCTATACACTCCGGTTGGCTTTCTTGCAGATTTTCCACACTCGTGGCTATTCCACCACTCCGGTCCAGCTTTCCAGTAGCTAGGGATTCCATAAAACACTGAAGCTTTGCGTCGATGGCTTGTGAACTTCGATGTGTGGACGGCTAAGCTCCATAGAACTTCTCTGCAATGACTCTCGCGGTTTTCAAGTCATCGTCGTCGTAGAACTTCAATCCATAAGAAAGCATGAACTCCTCCGAATTCTTGAACTGCTTCTCCATCTTCTCTAGTTGGCTTTGAGTGAAGTTGTAGTCAGCTTGATGGCCTTCTGGGTCCCACTGGTCATCATACTCTTCCTCTTCAATATCGTTATAATCGGGAGTTGGATCAAATGACATGTGGTTATCCTTTTCCATATCCATGAAAGCACGCAATACATTTCGGCCCTCTTCACGGTCTTCTTCCTTGTGAATATTAAGACCCTGCTCACGTAGAAAGTGGTACTCGTCGCCTCATTCCTCCTTGAGAAAGGCCTTCTCCTCGCTATTGTAAGCCGGGAATTTGTCGCTAAAAGCCATCTTATCCATGGCACCCACAGTGGATGACTCGCCCAGAAAGTTAACTTGTGTATTCACAGCCACTGTAAATGCCGGTGCGCTGTTTTCCATATTGTTTTTGACTTTGAAATCTGACCACTTCTGCTCCTCTTCATGGCTCCAATGACAGCCTAGCGCATACATTCCATTCTCCTCGAGCACGTGTGGACCAAGGTGGGGACCTGTCGGGCCACCGCGTACTTTGATGCAGAAGAGTGGCATCTTGGGATCGAAGTATGCGACATTTCTGCCATTAGGATCTGTTATCTTTCCTTTGGATTTGTGATGGTAGCCAAAGGATACGACGGACCCGTCGCTGACGACCGGGCGCCCAACAACGTTGCAGATGATGCTAGGCACATGCAGAACATCGGCCAAGCGAAGAACACCATACGAGGCGGGTCCCGAGAGATTGGGCGAGCGCTTTGTGGGGATTTCGACGGAACCTATACCTAGGACGCGCATGGAGCTGTTTGCCCTGGGAAAGTCGCTAATGAAGGAATCGAACGGGGTATAGGTTGTGAACCATCCACGGTCTTTAGCGACGCTTGGGTGAGACTGTTAGCAACAACTCCCTTTGTGTAGCTTACGTGATACGTACTGGACATTTGAATTGTTCAAAACTACCCAGTCGGGGCAGAGAGGCGAGCTGGAACTTGTAGCCATGCTTGCTGGCTTCCGGTTAAGCACGCTATACACAACGTGTATCAAGCCGAACAACCGTGGTTTTTATACTGCAAGGACGCTAAGACACAGAGTGGTGTGCCGTGGTATAAATCACGTGTAATGAGAGGTGAAGAATCTATATATGAAAGGGAAATAAAGGAATCAGCTACGCTAGGCCCGAGAAACGAGCGAATTAAGATTGAGCTAGAGCCCTATTATCCTATCATATGAGCCCTATCAAGTAGCCATCCTTGACACTTTTTTATAGGAGCAGAGGACCATTCTGTTATTGTATAACGCGCTTGATACCCCGGCTGCGAAATGAAAAGGATCACAAGCCTTAAATTCCGAGATACTTCATCCTGTTTCCACGTAATGCCCGGCATCAACAAAACCTGATCGGAATAGAGCTACCATATGATATGAATGCTTTACCTGATAACAAGATTTGCACACTGGTTTCTCTTCTGGAGCTGAAAATAGCATGAAGCATAATTGCTCCCAAATTGCGGCATTGCAGTTCATCCAAATGATAATGGGACATGTCCTGACCAAGAGCAACCGGACATCGAAGAATGAATGAATCACTGTAAGTGACAATAGCCTCTTTCTGCCCTAATATACTCTTATTTTCCCAAAACACCAATGCAAGACACCATGGACCAAGAGAGCGCGTAGTCGTATTCCATAGGGTATCCATTCTACGTACGATTTAAGTTCCATTAAACGACCTTTGCGCATGCTACCGCCCACGAAGAAAGACGCCTTCCATAAGCCTTTAAGTAAATCATGATTTGTCCTTAAACATCGACTGTCCTTCGACCAGCATGCCGGCCGCGCGCAAGCGCATCAGCAGCCTTGCTCCGTACTTCAGCCATGAAGAGATGCCCACCATCCTTGGTATTTCTGTACCTTTCTTCTTCAGCTGCGTCTTCAGCCTCGCGCAAGCGCACGCGCTCATTCCGCTGACCCTCGAGCGACGATGCGTCTGCTTGCATTTTTGCCAGCCGTTCGGCCAAGGATTCCTTAGCTTCTGGTTTCTCTTCTACTCGGGGGCGGCGCGGCCCATCTTCATCAGAAGGGCGACGGTGAGAGTCATATGAGCGACGTGGTGGTGGTGTCCGATCGCGCCGTCGGTGGTTGTCGCGGTCATCGCGGTCATCCCTCCGTCGTGGCGAGCGAGAGTGCTTGCGATATTTGTCACGGCGAGTATTGTGATACGGTGACGGTGAGCGGGTCCGGCGTCGGTACCTGTCTCTAGCATCTCGGTCGTCGTGATCGTCTCTCCTAGGTGGTGAACGCGATCTTGAGCGGGACCGCTGCCGATAATGTTCATCCCGGCCATCCCGGCCATCCCAATCTTCTCGACGGTGTCTGCGGTGCCGTCTCTCGCGGTCGCCACGATCACGAGATGCGGACCGCGACCGGTCGCGGCGACTGTGGTGGTGTCTATGCTTGTGTTTCTTTTCGCGCTCCTTCTCCTTTGCGCGCTTCTCTTCATACTGCTTCAGCTTCTGCGCTTCTTTCGCCGCCTTGAGCTGCATCTCCATCTTCTGTTTCTGAATAAGAAGAAGCGGATCCTGAAGGACCTTCTTCTGCGTGTCCCTAGTTGTATTGGTAATGTCTGCGCCTACAGCATCGATACCAACGGCGGCGCCCTTCTGCAACTGTTGCGTGTCGTTTTTGAGCAAGCCATCGATTCGGCGCTTGCCTAGCAGATAACCTTCGCGCTCCTCGGTGATGCCCGCGCCGTCGCCGCCAGGTCCTGCATACATCCAGTCGACGCGCTTCACTGCAACCTTGCCGCCAGCCGCTTCTTGCATCTTCTGCAACTCCTCGATCTGGCGTTCTTCCTCGCGTTCCTTCCTAAGCTTCTCGATGAGCTTACGCTCTTCGAGTGCGGCCTTCTCTTCCTTCCATACTCGCTCCTGGTTCTTGCGGATGCCGGGATGCCAGGACTTCTTGGTGTTGAGACTGATTGACGTTAGAACCCATGACCGTACCCCAGGGAAGAGTATACTTACTCGCCACCCATGGTGCGTAATCTAGGTGGATGTGGGTCTGCTGTTGGGTATGTGTAGAAGAGGGTGTAGTGCGCAGTTGCTTAGGCTACTAGAAGAGGTTGAGGTTCCAGGCGTAGAAAACGCCACCCGCCTAGCCCAGCCTCTGCCAAGCCTCTGCCCCACTAAAATTAACCACCTCCGTTGCGTCTCCGCAATCCCAGTCCAAAACTTCTGGCGAGCCAAGAGGCATCAAGCACACAATGGCGACACGGAAACGAAACGAATGGCTCGACGCCGAGGATAGCGAGGAGGAGGAGCGTGACTACGAGTTTGAAGACGAGAGCAGATCGCGTATGCTCAAATCGAGCAAGCGGCGGAAAGTACAGCACTACTCAGAATCAGACGATGGCGACGACGCAGCAGACGACCTTCAATCCAACAATAAAGCACACGAAACAGGTTCGGAAACAGCAACAAATCAGTACGACGATGATGATACCAATATCGACGACTCCCCCGCCGCCGAGCTCGCGCACCTCGAAAGACTGGCTGCGAATCTACCCACAGACCTAAAACTGATCTCTGGCAGTAAACCACTGCTCCGCCCTTCGGCCCCTAAGAAGGACAAGTCTGGTGTCATATATCTCTCGCGCGTGCCACCCTTCATGAAGCCTTCTGTACTGCGCTCGCTGCTGACGCCCTACGGTCCCACGGGTCGCATTTTCCTTACGCCAGAGCCGGCAACAACGCGCCAGCAGCGTTTGAAGTCGGGCGGAACGCGGCGCAAGCTATTTTTGGATGGCTGGGTCGAGTTCTTATCTAAAAAGGACGCCAAATTTGTAGCTGAGGCACTGAACGCACAGACTATGGGTGGCAAGAAGCGCAGCCGCTGGCACGACGAGGTGTGGAACATAAAGTATCTGAGTGGCGTCAAGTGGGCGCATCTCGTGGAGCAGATACAGAATGAGAATGCGGAGAGACAAGCCAGGCTGAGGGTTGAGATTGCACGGAGTAAAAAGGAGAATGCGAAGTTCTTGGAGAATGTAGAGAAGGGGAAGATGATATCTGGAATTGAGGCAAAGAGGAAAGAGAAGGGAAAGGCCGTCGAGGAAGAAGCACGTGCCGATGATGACATTCAGGATGCGGAGCAGAGTCCAAAGCCAGCGAAGAGGGAGAGGAGATCTAAATTCCAACAGCATGAGATGCGAACCAAGTTGGAGAGAAAACCAGAGCCTGGTCAAGATGTGCAGCGAGTACTGAACTCCATTTTCTAGGCCGGTGTTACTGTTAGGCGTTCTGATGAAACTAGTTCCGTTTAAAAGTTCGGGTTTCAATGCCTTGCCCTTTGCAGAGAATGAGAAGCCGGGAAGTAAAATGTTTGAAGTGCTGTATGAGGTGTTCCCTTTTCTCGAGGTTGATAAACCTGATGCATGCTTTATAACTCTCGAATTGAACTTCCTCCGATCCTACCTCTTCGAGATTTTTAGAATAGGGTCTAATGCGCAGCCTGTCTCGTGGTTAGCTCCCGCCAAATCTACAGGGTCCGTATCACATAGATTGGCCCTTAGTTCGCCTTAAATAAGCTATAGTTCGGTACGTATATAGCTCTTTCTTTTGATTGGTCCCTCATTGTGCATGATAGGTCTTTTACATTTTTAGTGACATCAGTTTGAATGCACCACAGAGTAACTTTACGGACATTTTCTGAATAATGCTTATGCAGGAGAGATCGCAGATTGTTTTCATGTGCTGTTGTTGATGCAAACGCAAGCCAGATCGAATACGCAGAAACGCCAAAACCCGGGTATAATGCCATATCAAGCCCTCAAATCGCAGTCCCCCTTTCAAAGTTCTCCCTAATCTCCGTCGTATACCTATTGTAGAATCTTGCCAGCTTCTCGTTGAACTGCTTGTTCTTCTGGTTGATATATGTGACATCGCCAGACTCATCGTCGATACCCCTCGCCGCTCTCGCCCTCAACCTTGCCTTCTCTCCCTTCTCCAGGTCGTCCACAAGTTTATCCACCGCCTCTTTCGTGGGCCTATGATCATGCGTATATGTCTCTTCAACTGGCGTGTCTATTCGTCCCAGTGAATCCACAGTGTACACCTCGCCAGTTTCCGTCTCGACGAGCTGAAGTAGCCCAGCTTGCACCTGACGCTGCAGGGTATCCCGCTTGTGCATGGCATACTCCTCAAGGTCCTTAGCACCCATCTGACGCACCTGTCGCTTGTAGACCTTGTTCGCCTCGCCGCGGTAGTCGGCAAAAGCAACGTTGTCACGGTTGCGCGCCTTCTTTGCCTGCCGCTTATCCCAGCTGGCGCTTTCCTCGGCCGTGTAGTCCCAGTTGCGCTTTCGCTCGAACTCTGGATCTTCTGATTTGAGCAGCTTGTACGCTGCCTTTTCGTTGGCTGATTGCAGTTTTGAGAGCTCTGCTAGCCGCGCTGAGTGGTCTTCTGCTTCGCGCACCTCGCGCTCTGTCTTCTTGCGCCCGGCTTCTTTAGTGGCTTTTAATGCAGCAAAGCGCGCCATGCGGGCGGCAAGCGCGGCTTTGGGATCAAGCTTTGCGGCTGAAGAGTCTGCGGCCGCTGGCTCGGCCATGTTGGTGGAAGTGGGTGTAGTGAGAGGATTTGCTGTTGTTTCGTCCGTTGCGGGTATATAAGAGGGGCCAACTTCAGTACTTTCTAAATCTCCGAGTACTTTAGGTGGCATGCTGAGGGTAGTATGTCGGTGTGTTGAGAGGCTGAGGGTCGCGCTCGTCTTGTTGACGAATGCGGTCGTGCGGATTAACTTTCATAGCGATGCGTATGCCAAGCTTTTAATCTAGCGCTAGTGGTGGTATCCACTGCTAGCAGGCGAGCTAGACGATGACTGCACATTTGTCAACAAGAGCTTTCGACCGACATGTTATTGATCATCTCCCACTCAATTTGAAAACTAACAGGATCTTTTCAGAGTATAGTGTTATTTAGATTCAAAGGCTTAAAATGATGGCCCGGGCTCTTTTTCCCAGTAGCCCAACAGAAACAAGAAAGAATAACTGCCTAAATCTGTTGACCGACCCGCCTGGCTAGGGTCTGTTCGACTTGGTTCCAAATGTTTTGATATCGCAACAATTTGTATGGGTGGTTCACCTTAGGCTTCGTTTTTCTTATTTGAAATTGGCATCTCCACTGTACGACAATACAAAGGCAAAGCGGTGGCAAATTCCATGCGTCAACTCTGAATAGTATATCTGGAGGCATGGCATGGCATGGTACGCGGAAGTAAAGTATCACCAAATGTAATGGCAACATCCCGCTTCGAAATATGCATAACTCAGCTTCGTTGAAAGGTCAGATATTCCCTACAATCTGTAACTTAAAAGAGTCTGCATATCGAGGAAAGAAAAAAAAAACCAAAGAGCTACTGCTTAGCTCACAGCCTACCCTATGCGGACTTTGCGATCTCGGCAGGATCCACGTCCTTGTATGAACTTCCAACACCAATCTCATCGATCCACAACTGCCTATTCGCCTGGTTACCAATCATCTTATGCTCATCGTACCAGCTATTCGCATAGATGCCAACCCTGAATTGGTATGCCCTGTGATCATCAAGCAGTGTCGTCTGGAGTCCCCCCTTGTTCGTAAGCTCGGTACCGTTAAGCCATGCCTGGAACTCGCCGGTCTGGTCGCTCTTCCACTTCACACGCAAAACCAATCTGTTCCAAACACCTGCCTTGATGCCGTCGAACAGCTGGAAAGTATCCGTGTTTTGGCAGTTGGGTCCCAGGCTGCAATCCCACTTCCTATCCTTGGGCGGGCACTTCTGGCCCTGGAGCATCTGCCCGCGCTTCACACGGGTCATCAGCCTCGTTTCGTTAATCCAGACCATAGTTGTGGGGCTGAAGTCATCGCAGGCACCATTATTGATGTCACCGAAGTCGGCGCCGAATTGCGCAATGTTGTAGCTCTGGGGATCGAACTCCCATTGCGAGTGTAGGCGGAATGCAAATCCGTAGTACTTCTCGTCATCACGCTTGTAGCCGTTGGCGTAATGCTTCTCGGCGTGATATCGTCCGCTGTACGAGGAGCCCAGGTACGTCTGCTCGAACTTCAGAGACTGGCCGCCGGCATCGAGAGATGCTGACGTCGAATCGCTTATTTTGCCTTGAGTACCGGCATCGATGTATTGGTTGGACCAACCGCTAGTAGTGCCATGGTTGGTAAACTCACGGGCTGCGAGGGTAAAGGGGAGGAGTGCGAGGGTAAATTGAAGAGCCGAGGCAATCATTGTTGCTTGTGGGATGATTCAGACAATCCTCGACAACTGTATTTGGCAGACTGGAAATTGCGACTTCTTATACCATCCATTTCTCCTCTCAATGCCCCGACCTGTCTCGATAGAATATCAGCTGGTCTGGTGTGGCGCACCTAAAATTTCCTCCAATTCATAACCTCGTTTCTAGCTCCTCGAATATAGTTTCTCCAGCAAGCTGCCCGATGCAGAAGCGTAGTGCTACCAGCTGCCGAGCAGAGGACAATGTCCGCGAGTGACGTCAGCAAATGGGCCAGTTAGAAGCATGATCCTGTTAAGCATTTCCGGAAGGCGCGATGAGTAAGCCCGTTGCGGCATGGGTCCACATGTAGAGTATGCGGAGTGCGTGTGTGGGAATACGAGGTGGGGCTGAAACCGGCAGTCGTCAGTAATCATTCAAGGGAACTAATGTAACGTGGTCGGCCGTGCCGGCTGTCCATCTAACACTAAAGTAGCTCGCTATCAGGCGTGGGAAAAAACTCAAGTACTAGTGTCTCGTAACTATTCGTACTAGGTTCGGTTTTGGCGTAGCCCCGGAGAATACTGCACATTTTTAATAGTGAACGAACGAGTCTGGGATATGATAACCCTGACAAAGACTCAAATTTCAATGCTATAGTCGCACAATAGGGCGAGAACAAAACCCTATTGCTTACACATAGTTAAGGCATCCTCAAAGCGTTAGCATTGCCCTGCTTGGGGAATGATAGTTAGATAAACAGATAGAGTATTGCCACTGCGCTTCTCTTGGTTCATGATATCCAAAGCGAAAATGCTCATTTTGGGAAACATCTTAAGGCAATATTGCACAAGATGAACTTCACAGGCAAAGGAAAGGGCTTCAATTGAATATCGCATTTGGAAAAGTGGTTATAGTCATCTTATAAATATTATTCAATAGAGGCACAGGAACACTTTAGAAAAAAAATGAGCTCTACCCATGCTTATATCTCAGTACAACCCTTTGAGATACGTCTTTGGTACGGCGTTTAGATTTACTGCATCGCGGGGGTACCACTGCTGTCTCTAAGAGTTTTCACAGAGTAAATAAAAAAAAATGGTTTATTTAATTTTATCATATTTAATTATTGAAATCCAATAGTAAATATCTTTAGCGGCCATACTCTAGGATCATAGACTTGACTGTCGGGGGGGGGATTCCATCAATTTAAACTTGCTACTTTTTCTGGACTTGGTAACATTGACTGCAAACTGACAATAAAACGCGCCCTCAAAGCGGCATCCACAATATGTGTCTTATTGCCAGTGTAGATCTTGTATCAACCTCGCCTGTATTCAAGCTCAAGGCAGAATCTTGTCAAACGGGACATTGAACTTATATATCACCACGTGTAGATCAAGACGAACATTTTCCAAGAGCACTTCAGCAGCACAATGCACAGTACGGAAGAAGCTGCTTTATTGAAGAAACATCCAAGCATCTCTTCTATTCGCGATGTAGCTGATGACCTTGGCTTTGTAGGTTGCCAGTTCAGATTCCTCAGAGTCATGAAAAAGCTAGAATAGGCGCTTTGGCTGGTGGAAAAAATGCTTTCATATATTCTAGAAGCATTGACAAAAATCACTTACCGTATTTCTCCAATTTTGGAGCCTTTAGAGCTTCAGGTATTTCAATTGATATTCTGCGGGCAAGGATTCAGTATTCATCGCTGGGGTGTGAGCCGTCATATAGGAATTGATGGAAGTCAAAACCTCCGAGGTAAGGGGAATGCGTAAGTATCCTCTGGTGACCGTAGTTTCCATCTGCCTCGAAAAATAGTAAACTGGATAGGGCGCATACGAAGAAATTGAGGCTGAAGCTAAGCAATAAACAATCGTCGCAATTAATCGTTTTTCTTTCAAGAGTTCTATCCGATATGACCGTGTATCAAGCAAGCACATGAGCTAAATATTCGCTGTGGAATAATGACAAAGACGGCTTGCAAACTACCACTTAATAACTTTCACTTTCAGCATCCGAATGAAACTGACCAACCGCTTCATGTTTCTCTATACAATGCGTCAGCAAACTCCACAATTCACCAGTCACGCCCATACCATTAAAATGGACAAGCATCATCCGAGCTACATGCAGCAAACAAAGTGTCGCATTAACCGCATCCGTCTTCCACTCAGAGCTCAAAAGGACACTCCAATCGCACTCAAATTGTATACTATATCCATTCACACTGCATCCATACAAACGGACTCTGTATGCAAGAGCACCCGGCGGACTGGCCTTGCATTCCATGAGGACGGAGAAACGGCGGTACCCTTTGACCGAGGACCGGATGGCACATGCAATTTCTAGACTGTATTAGAATTTTAGATTGTAGGAAGGTAGGGGTAAGGCTGCTTCAGCGTGCGCACCACGAATTTCGGACCTGAGCCGGTCTTGGGGTTCGAAGTCGCGGAGGAGGGTTTGGATGCGCACATCTTCTTGTTCCAACGTCATTTTGCGGTACGATAGTTTCGTTCTTGTGTATTGTTCAATATAGGCTTGAAAGATCAGCGTCTTATACTGCTGGGTAGTAGTTTGATGTCTTGAAGAAGTGAGTCAGCCTGTACTTTTGGCCCAGCAAAGACCACTTGGGATCTAGGTTACAGGTCTTGTTTGGTTGCATATTCTGAATTTTTCAATATTCAAAGGCGGTACGGTAGATAGGTACTCTATGGACTACTGGGTGAGCAAAACATTATCAACGCACCTCCGCTCACTTATCCTGCAACATTAGTTCTATCTACCCAAGGCGTGATGTCTAGACAATGAGATACCTTCTGAAATAGTAGTAGCGCAAGTGGCGTCTTCTGTTTCACGCATGTTTTTTAATGAACAGGCTTCCGTTTTACTCTTAATACAGTTGAATCGCCATATTTGTTATTTAGCAAGCATCGTTGACGGGTGCGTCATTCACCAAGTAGACAGTTGCCGGAAAAAAAAAGGATAGAGTACGAACCGGGTACAGCAATTTGGCTTTCAGCAAGCCAATCTCAATGATTAGTAAACCCCAATATATACGGATCTATGAGATAAGCTATATAATCATGACCTGTCATCGTTTTCATGAACTGAATAGTAGGTAGGCATATACCGCCTATCCAAAGAAAGAGATGAGATTGCACAGAAGCCCGATGAACCCTTCTGGGCTCACCGTAACTCGGTGGTAAACACAATCTTCCATTCCCTAAAAGACCTTAACACCTTGCTATGCATGAGACAGAAACAGCTACTCTGAGAGGTGGCTTTCATAACTTCAACTTCTTTTTTGGCCTGCCTTCGTCCTCCGCCCGTGCTCGCTTGAACACGTTCAGACGCTTCTGTCCCGCTGCTGCTGCCGGTAAAGTCGTCTTGGTCTTCAACCCAAAGCTGAACTTCGCAGGCGTCGCCGCCTCGGTTTTTGGCACTTCCCCATCGCACTCCACAGTAGCGGTCTGTCTATCCTCTTCAGCCAGCTCTCTCGCCGATGGTGGCGAAGTCGAATTGTCCTTGTCCTCTGGATTCGGCAAAACATCGTCCGCGAGCGGCGAATCTTTCTTCATCACCGCCTTCCGCGCCTCCAGTATCCGGGCCTTCTCGTCTGCTTCGTCCTGTGCTCGTTTCGACATTTTCTTCAACATCTTCTCTTCGCCAGCGCCATTTCGCAACTCAGCCAGCTCCTGTTCCCGGATCTCCTCGCGCCGCTTTACCGCTGCCGCGCTCGTGTCACGCCACGCTATCTCTAGAACGCCGTCTTTCTCATTCTCCCTAACATGAACGATACCTTCGCGGCCTAGGTGTTTGGCGAATTCCGTGAGCGAGTTCCACCTGGTAGAGTTCATATGGATGTGTTCTTTATCACGTATAAATTCGTTGTAGAACCTGTTCACACTTATCCATTTCTCGCCGTGCGATGTACGAAGTAGCCCGACAAATGTAGACTGGAACTCAGTGCTATACTCTTGTATGTACTTTTGCGGATTCTCGCCCACGATTCGCATCTGACGGACATGAGATTCTGAGTTGACATGGCACTTCATGCCATTCGCGTCTCTGCACTGCTTTTGACACGGTTGACAGTACCAGCCTAGGGAATGTCAGTCAAGTTCAATATCGAGGAGGTAGGTGCATACTTACGAAGCCGCTGGAGGCCTTTCGCCTTCATTTGATTCGCGACATGTTTCGTACTTCCGACTTCTGCGCGACCCATGATCGCAATATTGTGTAGCGGGAACGGGCGAGCGGAGGGTGATTAGCGGGGTAAAGCGGTGTTGCGGGCGTGTATGGCAATGAGGGTCGGAAGTTTGTATGTAGGGCTGAGGTTTAGCCACTTTTGCCACGGACTGATGAGCTAATCCAAATCACGTGCAATTTACACCATCGACATGCAATAATTGAATGACACTTACAAGACCGAGAGCAATTTCCTCGCCCATTGGCTGATTGGAGCTTGTGATCTTGATTGAATTTTCTTTTCTTTGGTCTATCAACACAACTAAATAAGTCATAATCAACAAAGGCACAAGCAACTGAAGCGCTTAAGGTAGCCATGCAACATCACGATTTCTAAATACGTGGCTATCAATCTCAACTCCATCCATAGGCTCACTCATCCTCAGAAAGACCCACAAACTTGTTACTCATTTTCCACAGCTTTTTTTCATTCTCCTCATTGTAAGCCCACGGTGCCGCTCCGATATCCAAGAGCTGAAAGCTGTCACCTAACACGGGTACCACTGTGCAATTTTCGAGGTACTTCCCACCCTCCCTACCTTCCCAGCACTTGGCCACAGCGGCCCACACGGTTGTCGCAGCACCTTGCGCCGGGCTCTTCATGTATTTCCTGATTGCCTCGGGCGGATTCGTCTTCATCTCTTGCATGTCCTCTAAATGGTCTTGAAGACCAGTCCAGATGCCACCAGGATGAAGACTATAAGCGTGCAGCCCCCGCGGTCCATAGCGGCGTTCAATCTCGTTCGCGAAGTAAATATTTGCTGTCTTGGAGTGGCCGTAAGCATGGTTGGGATCGTACGCGCCTCCCTCGAGCATGATATTATCGAAGTTGATGCTGGAGTAGCGGTGGCCCATCGAGGACACTGCTACCACACGGGATTGGAAATCCGGAGAGGCTGATGCGAGCAGAGCGGGTTTGAGGAGCTGAAAGAGCAAGAAGTGTGCAAGATGGTTGGTGCCAAATTGGAGCTCAAAGCCGTCTTCAGTCTTGCCCTCGGGGACGGCCATGATGCCTGCGTTGTTGATGAGGATATTGAGCTTATTGTTGGTCTTCTCGAGGAAGACTTTGGCAAAGCTACGGACGGAGGCAAGGGAGTTGAGATCCAGAGGCATGAGGTCCAATTTGCCTGGCTCCAAGTCTGAGGCTAATGCCTTCTCTCCTTTACTTGGATTGCGCGCGGTGGCAAAGACATGTGCACCGGTAGCCTTCAATGCGCGGGCAGTCTCAATTCCAATCCCAGATGAGCAACCGGTGATCAAAACTAAAGGTGAGCCAGTGTCAATATGCATGCATGTGCCAATCATAATGGAGGTGTCTCACCGATTTTTCCAGAAAGCTTCGCTTCAAGATTGTTATCCTTGATGATCTGAAGTGCGGTAGGTCTCGCATCACCAGCACCATTTGTATCTTTGTGTGCATCAGCATAGCGTGCGAATTCGAACGTGTTGTAGTCAGTCGCCATCTTCAAGGTGGACAGTCGTTAGATAGTGAAATGCCGGAATAGGGGATGTTTGGTGAAAGATGCACACTTAGAACTCTGTCTCCAGAAACAGGTAATCGATGCCATTATTTATACTTGGGATTCTGGTGTGAGCGTGAGGCTGGTTGCGGTGTTAACCCATGTGCACAAATGCTAGCGCGACGGAGTTTAGCACATGCAATGTACTAGACACTCAACGCTACAGCTTTGACGAATCGGATCTAGCATTCCTGCATCGAGATATCACTATTCCGACGTACTCTATACAGCTCTCGTTGATCAGCGGAGATGGTAGACATATCCGTATCGATATCCGGCTGCATGCTACAGCCAAAGATCAAGTCTCTATCCTATGATGGCGTCAGCGGTACATACACCTATACAATTCGGTTCAGTCGACGCAATTCAACAGCTTCAAGCATAGCGCAATGAAAGAGAGGCTTGGGGCATATGATGCACTCATTGCTTACATCTAAACAATGGACTAAATGCGGAGGGGGCGGGGCTGGTTGGAGCGAGGAACGAGCCGATGGTCCGTGCGCCACTTCTAAACTTTTCCTCAAGCTCTCCGACTTTTTTCGTCCATACGCGCCCTTGACATTCTACACTTTTGGAGCCATGCCCAGCACGCACAAGAAAGATAAACCAGTACGAGACAACCGTGTTTGATTGGCAACAAAGCTAATAGAAATAGTGGGATACCGATGATATAGACAAATGGGCGATCGAGCCTTTTAAACCCGAGGACAATGCTGGAGGCACTTTCACAGAAGAGTCGCGCTGTCAGTGGCTTTACTCTGCGATTTTCGTTTGCTTGAGACTAACTGAGGGTCTAGTCTCATGCTTGTTTCCTAAGTACCGCGAGACGTACCTCAAGGGGAGTTGGAAATTCATCACCTCTGCCCTGGCCTCGAAAGGCATCGGCTGCGAACTCGATCTTACTGAGGGCTCTATGAGTGTCTGGACGACGCTGAAAACATACGATCCTGCCGCCATTCTGAATGCCCGGGACCTCATCAAGTTGCTTGCTCGATCCGTGCCTGCACCACAAGCCGTCAAAATTCTCGACGATGATGTAGCGATGGATATTATCAAGATTCGTCCACTGGTTAGGAACAAGGAGAGATTTGTCAAAAGAAGACAGAGGATTCTGGGTCCAAATGGCAGCACACTGAAGGCGCTGGAACTACTCACGGAAACATACATTTTAGTTCAGGGAAATACTGTTTCCTGTATGGGACCCTTCAAGGGTTTGAAGACAGTTCGGCGTATCATCACCGACACCATGGCCAACATTCATCCCATATACGCCCTTAAAACACTTATGTTAAAAAAAGAACTGGCTAAGGATCCCGAGCTCGCAGACCAGAACTGGGACCGCTTCCTTCCAAACTTTAAGAAGAGCACGCAGAGCAAGCGCAGAGTGCCTCATAAGGTTACCGAAAAGAAGGTATACACGCCTTTTCCACCAGCACAGGAAAAGAGCAAGGTCGATCTGCAGATCGAGAGTGGAGAATACTTCCTTGGAAAACAGGCGAAGGAACGCAAGGCGAAGGAAGAGAGAGAGGGAAAAATGAAACAGAAAATGGAGGAGAAGCGCAAAGCGCGCCAATCTGAATATATAGCACCAACCGAGGACGGGAAAGGGGAGAAGAAGAAAAAGAGGAAGCGGAACGAGAGTGAGGAAAAAGATAAGAAAAAGAAGAAGCGAAAATCAGATGTAGACGATGCCGAGTGACAACCCCATTCTTATTAGTGCTCGTCCGGTCGGCAGGTGAGTTGTTACACTGTAATGCATTTCAGGGCGTTCTATATAGTTCAATATACCCTTTTCCTCCCTCAATGCTCACAGCGAGTAGCAGAAGCTGATGCTATGTCTTGCGCTGCCCTCCAACCAATGGTGAGATCGTGATGACTCATCTAACGTCTTTTTCCAAAAATAGACTTAACAACAGACACCTCCCGTCTCAGCATATGTAACAAGTCCTTGGTATGAAATGCTTGTTTTTACGTCTTCGATGCCGTGGGCAACCCGCCGACTTGTACATCAAACGCGATGCATTCCCAACTCGCTTTTGGGCTTCTCTGCCTCGCCACCGCTGCATCACCTCTTCGCACACTGAACCGACAATGCTGGCATGAATATCCACTATCAACCGTGAATCTACAAACATCGAGCGACGCGAAGCTCGAGACCTTCGAGCACCTTACTCCTGATATCTTGGGTACACCTAATCTCAGGCCGTCTTACGATCCTTGGTCATACCCACCAGTGTGCACAAAAACTCTTAAAGGCGTCGGGAGCAAGTTATGCGTCTACACGGATACTTCATTCAGCCATGGGCGTGGTATCTCAATATTCACAACGCCATCTCTCGCTGCAAAAATTGCTACCTTGCCAGCATTCCAAGACCTGGACGCACACAGCAACGTGAACGTTTATTCCGGCAGCTGGAACACGCAAGTCATTCCCGGAAAAGGCTTGGGAATGCTGGCGAAGAGACACCTCAAGTTCAAAGACCGTATTACGGCATATACGCCTGCGTTACTAGCTTATTTAGAGACCGATTTACCCACCATGGAAAGGGAGAAGTTCTTTCGTATCGCTGTAATGCAACTTCCTGAGCAGCTGAGAAACATGTACTTGCAGCTCGCCACTGTGTACGGTCTACCTCATGTCCGCTACCAAGATATTGTGAAAGCGAACACTTTTCAGCTCGAGATCAAAGGACACAATCATCTAGCTGTGTTCCCCGAAACATCACGACTCAACCATGCGTGCTCGCCGAAGTGAGTTGCGTTCAAAAAATACGTCGGACAGAGACTGACTTGTCAAGCGCACAGTATTACCTTGATCCAGAGCGGCTAACGCACTTTGTTCACGTTACTAGGCCTGTAGCAGAAGGAGAGGAGATCACCATATCTTGTACGCTCCCTGCACTATATCTCAGAATGCGACTGATCGTTTTCAGACACCTCCCCACTCGAATTTACAGACGTGCGCCAGCAACACCTGTCTCAGGGCTTTCACTTCACATGCACATGCCTGCGCTGCAGCGCAAAAGAGCATACAGATGCAACGTTACTCGAGATCGAAAATCTTCAAAACTCTCTGAACGACTGGTCCGAATCTTCACGCGGTAGTCCGGAATCGGCAGAAAAGCTGCTGTGGTTGTACAGATTAGAGGGGCTCGAGGGCTTCATGGATATCCCATATGGCTATGCTGCGCTCGCCTATAATGCTATTGGTGATGTTAAGAAAGCCAGTACCTTTGCCAAGTTGGCTCGAGAGATGATTCTCTTAAAAGATGGACCTTGGGCGCCGAATGTACAGCTTTGGTCAGAATTGTTGAAAGAACCGAAAAAACATTGGAGTTTTGGGAGGCGGTCGCGATAACGGTGTTGAGTAACCATTTCCTGTAAGAGGATAATGCCACCAACACGCTAGTCGCCGCCATTGTTCAGGTGGGTAACGTGCATTTCCAATGAAGACCTGCAGATCGCACAACTTTTCCACCTATATTTGCTGTCTCATTGAACATGCAGCTTACAATGACCTGATAACCCCCTTCGTTTCACAAGATCGGCACGTTCAATATCACAATCAACCCCTTGATTTTAATAAAGACCAACACACCTACTACCAGTCTATCCACCTGCATCTCTTGTGCAAACTTAGGCGCCTACCGAAAATGGCTTCAAGCCCTAAGGAGATAGTACGTCTCGGCTACCATCAACAGTGCAACCAAACTAAGGTGGATGCGATAATTACACAGACCTATCCGACTACAACGACATATTCCTCCATTCAATCATGCAGTGATGGTTTGGCTGCAACTGTACAACCGACAAACTCTGTCCTCACCAATCTCCACTTTATGGCGGCAATATAAATGAGATATTTTGACAATTCCGTCTGGATATCCCACATTTCGTATCGTGCTTTGAGTTTCCGTGCTCGTGTCCACGATGTTCAAAAACGTCTTCAAAAACCCTATTCTCCTTCTTTGTGGCCAGACGCTGGCTATTTCTCTCGATATTTCCACTAAGCTGCCAATCCCAACTCACAGCTCCATCCCGCTAAGCACCTGTACTCCAGGCTATATTCCGAGCAACGCTTCGCTCTGCCTCTCCGCCAGCTCGCCGAGCTCCAGCCGCTCTCCGGACCCTATCTCTACAGAAAACTCCACCACCAGCTTCATAGGACCTACCTCTACGGCAAGCTCTATCTTTAGCTGTCTGTCTGGGTCTGCCACCGGCTACGAAAATTACATGTCTTGCTACTCTCCGAGTTATGTGTGTCCAACCGGTTGGACCATAAACTCCCTCGGACTCTGCCTCCCTGACCCCACAGCGACACGCTCCTCGAGCAGCACCTGCGCTCCTGGCTCCTCTATTAATTACGTAGGCTCATGCATACCGATGGCTACCTCAATAACCCCAAATGCTACTAGTATCAGGACATCAGTGGCTACTACCGGAACGGGAACGGGGATCAGTCATTGCCCTACAGGGTACTTGGATAAAGAGACATGCGTGAGTACGTCAGGCGGCCCATGGTCGAACACCACGGCTTTGTCTGATCCGAGCGGGACGGAGACGAGTTCCACATACTCTTACAGGAGGTCTACGCGCTCGAGGACGACGTATCAAGCACCGAGCTTCACGATCAGTTTTACTTCTTTGACGAAGACGAAGACGAAGACGAAGACGATTGGGACAACGAATGCTGTTACGGTGACGAGTTCGCCTAGCTTTACGCGGTCGAGGCCGACATCTTCGCTCTCGTGGTCCACAAAGAGGACGAGTGAGGGGTCGGTAACTTCTACGTCTACGACATCGAGGTCTGTTTCTCCTACGAGTGTTCTTAGTCAGTCTGGTTATGATAAATGAGTAAGCCTTTTGGCATTCGACGGAAGCTTCGTACTCCGATAGCTGTAAGACGCAGTGGCTTATTTGAGTAGCATGTAGAGAGTGGCGGTTGGTAAGAGGTGGTAATATACGTGTTCTACGAGTTGATGTTTTGATTTGTGATGTTGTCTTACTGTGCTATCGTCTCTGTTAGGCTCAGCCCCCTTCGCCCTCAAACTGGAGGAGGTCGTGGCTGCTGTGATATATCGACACATTATGCTCCAACGACGCAAACTTAGTTGAGCCGCATTTTGGGTCCACTTTATCTCCCTTGATACGGTATCCCGGGCATGCGTAGGAGTTTCAGAGATAACCATAGCTTCCGTATGACTTCATATGAGAAAGAAAATCTTTTCGATCCTAATGAATTCTAACCCTGTTCCAGTCACCGACCAAGGCGAACTCAGAATATCTCCCGGAGGTAGTTCAGTCAAAGCACAGCATCTCAGAACCACGTATGCGATAGGACAAGCGGATCGAAAGCCCAAAGACTCACCACTAGCACCAAAGTATAACCATTTTAGACATGCTGCATCTTACTATTATCAAAAAAGAACGTGCGTGGTCACACAAAAGAGGCAGAGGTAGGAACCAAGGTAAGCAGAAAAGTTCATCGAGCATGGTCGTACGGACAGAAGAGGCAAGACTCACAAACACCAACCCATAATTATACTGAAAAACACTTGAATATCGCTCTACGCTGTCTATTTATTACCCATATCCTATCTTTACCCTGTCATCTTAAAAACTTACGTCCGTGCATGTGCTATTTCAGGCAAGAATCAAACCTTCGATCCCCCCATTTGAAAGCACACCTCACACTCCCATATTCGAATATCTACCTACCCACTCCCCTTCCCCTTCCTAACCCTCAACCCCGCCACAGTCCCCCTGACTCCCACTCCCCTTCCAACTTCGACAACCACAAACCTCACAAAATCCCTACTGATCCAATAGCTACTATGCGCCCCCAGCATTGTCAGATACTGTATCTCAAGCGCCCCGCCACCATACCTAAGATAGAAATCGACCTGTCCATTATCATTCAATGCAAACGCGCGCTTCTCAGCGACTTCCTCACGCGAGAAATCATGGGTTTCGAGCTCGACATTTGAGGGGAGACGGGCTGTGGGCAGTGGACGCGTGTCCAATGTGGAAGAGGCGTGGGAAAAAGGGGCGTTGTCGGAGCGGCGGAAGAAGGAGAAAAAGGATGAGGAGGCAGAAGGTATGAGGGCGGGTTTTAAGGACGCGGCGTATGCGGCGTCGATGGCAGCGTTGAGGCGGTAGGCGACAGGGTCGTAGCCGTTTACGACATTGTAGATGTTGTCGACTGCGATGCAGCCATATGTACCACGGTGGCCAGCGACGCCGGGGGTGGAAGAGAGGGAGAGGGCGTCTGCGCCGTGCTTGCGAGCGTCGGCGCGGGGGAGGAGGGTAGCACCGCGGAGAAGGAGGAAGAAACCGACGGGGCTGCCGCAGACGAAGAGGTTGGTGGTGTTGAAGATGAAGTGATCCTTTGGGAGGTCATGGGTGGGGAAGGCTGGGTCGGCGAAGCGTGTATCAACAGTGGTGGGCTGGTCGCTGAGGATGTCCATGGCCATAACGGAGCCGAGAGAGTGCGCGATGATGTGCACGCGGCCCCATTCTGAAAAACCAGGATTGTTCTGGCACCAGAGGCGATAGATGCGGTTAGCTTCTTGGATGCACGCGGACAACATCTTGGGATGGTGTTCTTGAGAAAGGTAATATGGCACGTCGAGCATCACGTCGCTGACGATTCCACGCACAGAAGGGAGAGTGTCTGGGGTGATGTCTTTAAGGGTATATTTGTTAACAGCTGGGTTCTCTGCTTCGGCGGCTCCTGCAGCATCGTCTTCGAGCGAGATACGCAATCGCCAATTCACCTATGTTCACATGTTAGCACTTCGGCGCTCTTGACGTCTCGACGTTCACGTACCGGCAGTACCATGATCCCGCCCATGCCCCTTCGAAGATGACGCTTGACCTCGTTTGCACCGAGCTCCACATTGACCTCTCTCCTGAATGTGTTGATCGCATGTGTAAAGTGGAACGTCTCCATTCGCTCTGACAGCTTCTGTCCTATACCATGGATCACAAGCACAAGGTCAGTAACCTGTGGCCGATCTGAGAGCGCAAGAGCAGGATCGGACATCTGCCTTTGGAAAGGGGGCGCCCCAGCCTGTGCTGTCGACACACCATGTTGCGCCATCTGGGCCACTGGTGTCTTCTTTGGGGGGTGCAGCTTATCCCATACTGCCTGGTCGAAACCTCGCACGACGCAGATGCCAATGGATCTGCCTTTGCGGATATAATTTGCGAGAGGCCGTCTCCCATAGTAGTCAGACGGCTGAAGTGACGGTCGTAGAATGTATGCCTCACTCTCGGTTGCATATATGACACCGGCCGAACGATACAGATTCTTACGCCCTCCATGACCATACTCAAGGTCGCCTGCTGCCTTGTTGTCCGGTCCCTCGGGGCCTGTGGATATGTCGATGGTATCACATGCATGTTCAACAATAGCAAGACGTTCTTGCTCGGGATCCAGAGGTTCGTCAGGCAATGTACTTTGGATCAGGCCCGTTGTGGAGGCCATCTGTTGCGAGGACGAGGGCCGACTGTCGAGCGCCTGCTTCGACTTCTCAGGCCACAGGCGATGTAATATCTTCATCTCGCCCAACGCACCCACTTCGACTGCGCTGTTCAGCTCGTCCTTCCACGTCTCTGTCCAAGGTTTCATTTCCAGATAGCCTGCCTCCAGCATGTTGGCAACTTCCACCTCTACGGGCATCATGGTGTCCTGGTAGAACCAGGTGCCCCGCAAGACCTTGGCTACATCGTTGACAGGTGACCAGTAGGTAGGCTCCATGCGTATTGACTCTATGTCCATGGCGACATGATGCAATCTCGACACTCCCACAGGTACCTTAGCGGACGGTCCAGGACACGGCTTCTGCGGCCTACGAGCAGGACTTTTATCCTTGATTCCCGGCAGCGCAGGCTCCATGTCCTCATCCCAGTTATAGCTGTCGCTGACCTGCGGTGCTGGCGGCCTGTGCTCTAGAGAGCCTGCCATCCTTGCACTCGAGACATGGCCCCTGGAGGGCACTCTGATGAAAGGCGTCCCCGTCGTCGCCGCCTCTGCGAGCGAGCTCTCGGCCGGCTCCAGGGCACGCAGTGAGCCTGTCAGTGTGGTAGGCTGAGCACCACCGCTCGACCCGGGGCTCCCATCGTCTCCCGCAGACCGCGAGTACTGGCCTCTACTCGACGAGCGCGTAGACGGAATGTCCCTTCCCAGCGAGGTACCGCGGTTCTCGTCGCCCGACGCGCTGCCGCCCCTCTTGCGCTTCAACCGCGCGACGGCGGGGTACGTGGGCGTAGGTGGCACGTCCACGCTGCGTCTCTTCTCTCCGAGCTCTTCATTGTACTTGAGGATCTTCCTCCTCAGATCCAGCCACGTTTCATTGATGGCCTCGTTGTCGTACTCGGAAAAGGGCCTAGGCGGCTGCCTGCGCGCGGCCGAGGCGCCCGTCACAGGCGGGGGCAGAGGTGATAGCGGGTCGTCGATGGCGAGTGGCGACGTGTAGAAGTAGCGGACGGGGATGGCGGGCGGCGCCTCGGCCGTGTGCAGGATCTCGCGAATGTACTGGTTCGTGGCCGACGACATGTCTGGCAAGGCAAACGGGACGCCGAGCAACAGAGGCGGATGGGCTGAGTCCTCCAACGAGGCGGTTACAAGCCACGAGCTAGCGGACAGCCGTGCAAGGCGTTTATCATGGTACCATGGCACGGCGTGCCTTCATGCTGAGCTCGGGGAGATCATGACACGGACGGCCGAGCGAAAGAACGGCTGCCTGGAGGTAATGGCGCTGGTGCACTCGGGGCGTTCCTCTGATGGACAACTGGAGCTCTGACGCAACAATATTCGCTTAGCCCTGCTCGCATCCATCCACCACGCGTGCGAACCGACTCACGTGGACAGTTATGATGCTGAGACTGTTTCTGCAAGGCTGCATAAAGCTATCCTCCCATCTTCGGACGCTTCGAGTGGTTCGGATTTTCAATCAGCGCTGCAAGACTTCGGAAAATATCTAACAGAGGACTTTACAAAGACTTTGAGCATACTAGCTCTGACGACGTCTGGATTGAATTGAAGCGGATTCAGACTGAGGCAAAATGGATGAGCAGTGTTGATTTGAACCGATTGAAATCCTGTTCACTTACGTTTTCGGAACTGAAGAATGCCATGCTAGAATTTCCTAGCTTTCCATCTGCTGGGGTATTCCTTTACGGCCCTATGAAATACTTGCTTCGGTGTGTTAGTTGTTCCTTGTCATTTTTCTCCAGTATTACCTTCCGTTCTTCTCTGAAATAACCCATGTAGGCTACTCCGTTTAATATAGCGAGCTAATGTTACTAGAAAGCTAGCATATCTACAAAGACCTTCAAGGCAATCTTGTGTGCCTACGAACGGATCAGCGATTGTCTCCCATTATTCTCAGGCTCGATCCTGACATCGTATTTGAGCTATGTAAAGGTTTAAAGAGGCGCAAAACACTGGAGTGCTGTGATAGGGTTCAAGTCTTGCTCCCTTCTACCTTCCCTAGCCTTAGGGTACGAAACTTGCGGAGCCCTTCTCGGCTAGAAAATGCAGGCGCCATAATATTTGGGCATAATCACAAGTTGTCTCTGATATGGGGAAGGAGTAGTGACCCAGAAGAGGGCGAGTCCTCAGCATCGAATGAAAACCTTGCTTTGTCCCCTCATGATAGCGGCATTGGCTCCAGTATCGGCTCAGCTTCTTCAAGTGGAGGTATGAAGCAGTTCTCTACAACCTCGCCAAAATCAACCAAAACATCTCAACTAGAGAAAAACGGATGGGCTTTTAACTTAAGTCGACATAAGAAACAAAACCCCAATACTGGTGCTTCGGGTAGTGAAACGAAACGAGATGTTACTTAGCACTTCTCGAAAGACGAGTTTGGGCATTATCTTGATATGTATGGAACCACACAAAGTATCTTTTACCGTATAATTGTAGCATGTTCAGTGTAGGCGATGAGAGGCCTGCTGCTCGCGATTGGTTGGTCATATTACCTAATAATCAATTGCAATCTATCGTAGAGGCAGATTCTCATTGAACAGTCAAGCTCGAACAGCTACTTTGAGCCATGCATCTACGACCAATAGACAAGATCACCATGTATTAAGGTCATCTACAGGAGGGCTCCTATAGATATAATATAGAGCTTCAACGTTGCCTATCGACGGGCATGCGACCGGTTGGATAGCAACACAAGAGAGCTTAACGGAGTTCCTGAATAGTAAATTCTGCATCTGCTTGACAAGTGCTCCTTAACTTGTTAATAATTGGACCTCTCGTGTCAATTATTTAACTACAAACAGTTTTTTTTTTTTTTGGTCACCTATTGTAAACAAGCTCTCCGCTTGCGATTGATTGCTCGTCGACCGTACTGGTAGCTGTAATACAGCACAGAGTTAGCATTAATTAAGCCAAGCCGAGCCATTCTTTTTATTTTAATCAACTAAGCCATATTCTCAAGGCTTGATTGGCTTGGTTTGTTTGAATACGTGATGCTACTATGAATATACGTGAGAGCTGAAGAGTGATCTAAATAGTGATAAAGTCCATCGATGCGGTCTGCATTTACATGTGTTAGCATATTCTACACACAGTAGGAAAATTTAGAAGTGAAGAGAGCATTGCTATTTGCTGTATAATGTGGGCACGGGCATTCGTAGGATAGTATTTGAAGTGTGTTTGGGTAGATGCCGAATTCGAAAACGGGCTGTAACTCTCTCGCAGGGTGAGCTCATCAATTCTTTCACCATCAAGCCTTCTCATGAGCAGCTCCAACACATCTCCCATCGTAACCGAATAAGGCTGACCTAGTGCTCATTTATTTTCAGCAGTCATGATTGTACCCAAATTATGTACGTATAATCGTCAAGCCTTCGACCCTCGCTTTTCCTTTTCTTTCCTCAACCAAACAGCGCATCACCTAGACGAATCGATACCGTCTTTGTCTGCGTGTAGTTATCTAGCGCCGCCTCGCCCAACTCGCGTCCGATGCCCGACTCTTTGAAGCCGCCGAAGGGCAACTGCCAGTGCAGCGTGTTGTATGTGTTGACCCACACGGTGCCTGCCTTCAGCGCGTTCGACACCTCGATGGCTGTGTTGAGGTTCTTGGTGTGCACGGCGGCTGCTAAGCCGTACGTCGTATTATTTCCGATCTTGACGGCCTCCTCCTTGGTCTTGAACTTGGAGATTGTGCATACGGGGCCGAAGATTTCTTCCTGCACAATCTTCATGTCTTCGGTCACGTTGGAGAAGATAGTCGGCTCAATGAAGAAGCCCTTGTCGCCGATGCGCTTGCCGCCCGTCTCGAGCGTGGCGCCCGACTTCTTACCCTCCTCGATGTAGCTGTTGCGATACTGTTAGCATGATTCTGGTCGTGTCAAGTGCATTTTTTTTGGTCAGCTTGGCTTACCCCATGATCCTATCGAACTGAAGCTGCGAAACCTGAGGGCCCTGGAATGTCTCCTGCTTGAATGGGTCCCCAACGGCGTTCTTGGTCGCCCGCTCTTTGAAGCGTTTGATGAAGTCATCGTAGATGGATTCCTGAACATAGATGCGCGAGCCAGCGCAGCAGCACTGTCCGTGGTTGAAGTAGATGCCAAAGTTGACCCACGAAATGGCGTTGTCAATGTCGGCGTCCTCAAAGACGATATTGGGGCTTTTGCCGCCAAGCTCGAGCGTCACTTTCTTCAGGTTAGAGCCAGCAGCAGCCTTCATAATCTGGCGGCCCACCACGGTCGAGCCTGTGAAGGCGACCTTGTCGATATCCATGTGCGAGGAGATGGCTGCACCAGCAACCTTTCCGAACCCAGAGATGATGTTGACGACACCTGGAGGGAAACCAGCCTCCTTGATGAGCGTGGCGGCAACGAGAGCCGAGAGAGGTGTCTGCTCGGCAGTCTTGAGGACGACAGTGTTACCAGCGGCAATGGCAGGGCCAATCTTCCATGCCCACATGAGCAGAGGGAAATTCCAGGGGATGATCTGACCGCAGACACCAATCTACCACCACCATGTCAGTGAATGTGTCAATTGTATTGCATGCAAATGGCTTACCGGTTCCTTCTTGATGTAGTTGAAAGTGTCGTGCGTGGTGTCGACAACCTTGCCCTCGATCTTGTCGGCCCAGCCACCGTAGTACCTCAAGCAGCCAGCGCAAGCACCAACGTCTCCCTTTGCCATGTTGACGGCCTTGCCGTTGTCCAGCGACTCGACCGCAGCAAGGAGGTCGGCATTCTTCTCGAAGAGGTCGGCGAGCTTCACGAGTAGCCTGCCGCGGTTCTCGGGCGTCTCCTTCCGCCAGCTACCCTCAAAGGCTTTTCGGGCGGCGGACACGGCGATGTCGACATCCTTCTCGGTGGCTTCGTGGACGGAACAAATGACGGACTCGTCGGTGGGGTTGATGACCTCGAAGGTCTTGCCATCTACGCCCTTGACGAACTCATTGTTGATGAACCTGGAGCGTGTCAATTGTTGTTGGACGACATGCTTGCAGACATAGCGGGGTGACTTACAGTCCAGTGGGCTGCTCATACTCGCCGCTGTGGGGCGTCTTGAGCTTGACAGACAGACCAGACATTGTCGTAGGAGCAATAAATCAATAACTGAGGGTATCACAAAAGAGGGGGGATTGGTGGGACGTAAAGAAGGGCAGTATTTTGTCCAAACGTGCCGCAAGAGTGAGGGGTAGGCCAGAAGCTTAAGTAGTGCGGCTACGAGGCCATAGGTCATGGACCAGGGGGGACCAAGGGATTCTACGCCATCGGCACGCAGACCTCGGCCACGAGGAGCGCTCGTCGATGGTGTCGTCAGCGCCAGCGGCAGCCTATCGTGGGCGTTGCTGTGGGCTTCGAGTGGCGCTTCGCAGCGCCGGAGAGCTTCATTTGTCGCTGCCCCGCACTTGTCAACCAGTGGCGTGTCTACCCCTCCTCCACAGCTTTCGGAATCGTGCCGCAGATTTGAAATTGCCTCCTCCGGAACGCAGTCTGTCCGCCTCTCTCTGCATCGACCCGATCCCCCTCGTCGCCGAGCTGCCCGGAGCAGCAGCCGTGTTTTTTCTTCTTTCCTTTCCTCCCGCCCACGTACCCACTGCCAATCTATCTCGAGACAAGAGGGCAAGCTCCGAGAAGCTCCCATGCCCACCTTCGTCTCAGACGCGCGCTACCCACGAGCATACCCATGAGCATACCCACCGAGCTAGCATCCTTTGGGTATCCCTATCTCCGTCTCTCGGCTTCCTTTCGAGCGAACCCTGGCCCGCCAGCCCGCACATCTCTGCCCCAGCACCACCTCCACCGAGCCGATACGCTACAATAATGCAATACATGATGCAGACGCGTGGGTTTGCATCCATGCCCGCCCGCTAGGACAAATCCTCTCTAGGCCAGCCAACCCTTCGCGCCGGAGTAGTCCGCTCAGTCGATTGGATGCTCGCTATCCAAAACCAGGCATTGCAAAGGAAGACTATGTGGCTATCCAGATAGATCTACACCTTCCGTCCCTACGACAAGCACCAGACCGAAGAAAGCACATAAACTGGTCACACAACGAACTAGTAGGCTCGTAGAATCAAGATCCATAAGGTCAACTCTCCCCTATCCCCAACAACTATCCGCCTCTAAAAAACCCTACCTGATGCTCTGATTTGATCCGTTGCGTTGCGCGGAACTCCACCAAGAGCCACAACGGAACACAATCCAACAGCTCTCCACAAGAAGAGCCGTGGCACAAGACTGACGTACTGCGCACTCCCCACCGCTCCCTTGGTCCACCCGACGCCCCGGATCCCCCAGAACCGCGGTAAGACGGAAGGCTTACTAGCGAATAGCTAACGTGATTGTTTTTAAGCTCTTCGGTCTAGTTCTGTTTCTGCCCCGCATGAATGAATCAAAAACACGGAGTGGAGCGCATGGCGAGGGGCTGGACCTGGAAAAGCTGGAGCGTCAGGACAAAGGTAGGTGGTATGACCACCCGCACTTGCGAATGTGTAGTTGCAGGGACGCTTCTATACTGCTCCTGCGCTGTTTACTATTAAAGGACTTTTAACATCGCCTTTTGTTTGGCCTCTCTTTACGTATATCGAAATGTGTTTCTTTCTTGGTATAACTGACTTTGAGGGCCCCATCAAGATTCACAGTACAGCGTATTGCTAGGTTTGCAGTGTTTCCCAATCTTAACGGGGTTTTCTTTTCCAAGTAAGCGCCATGCGACTAATAGACTACAATGTATTTCTCTGAGAGCACAAAAATGAACGGGAGGAGGCTTTGTGGCCTCCGCAGTTGCAGTATCACAGGTTGAATGGAACAGAATGGGACGTAGGACAAGGTAAGGCGCGAACCAGTATGGAACTGTGGGGTGAGGGGCAAGGCTGCCCGTCTCCCATCCTAGGTCCAACCCGGAAGAAGGAACGGAAGCGCCACCTCTTGAACTCTCACGCAGGGCATGGGGAGGGAAACGTGTCGAGATAGCCATCATTTAGCTATGTAATCATTCCGGAGAGCAGTCTGTGAGCGGAAACATCCTGCCGTATACTGTACAATCCGCTAATCTTCTCGTCATCCAAGCGAGGAACCGTCCGAAGGGAACCGAGGGGAGGAAAGAAAGCAATTGGATGCAGCTTGCGAATCCTATCCGCTCCGAACCCAAATTGTGTTGCTGAGCAACCCATTACAAACTGAGGTAGGAAAGCAGTCAATGGCGAATGTGCTGGAAGCGAGCCGCGGCTGTTCAAAGCATCTGGTCGTCGTCCATGTTGGTGTCGCCCCCAGCTGTGGCTTGCGCAGCGTCGCCATTGGTGACCATAGCGTCGTTGCTCTCGGTAGATGGAAAATAGTCTTCCATTTCAGCGTCTAGTTCCTCTTGGGTCTTCTTCTTTGAACGCTCTCGTCCGCCGCGTCCACGTCCACGTCCGTTGCCACGTCCACGGCCTCCTGAAGGAGCAGCCTTGTTGGTGGTAGCTGGCTTCGGCTTCGGCTTGTCCTTCTTCGGCTGCCTGGAATAGCGTTAGTAAGGCTCAGCTATACATACATGAGGCTACATACGAGACTCGGTCGGCAAGAGAAGGTTGTGCTTGCACAGGAACCTTGGCGGCACTGATAAGCATTTCCACACGAAGTGGCTTCTTGTCGATCTTAATACCCTCCAGGGCAGCAGTGGCTTGGCCAGCGTCCTCGGCCTTGTGGAAAATGACTGTGACGCTTCCAAGGCTCTGGCCGTTAGGGCCGTAGTGAACGATCACCCTCTTCAAGTGGTTGATCTTCACATGATCTTTGAAGTATTCCTATGGAACCATATTAGTTACCCATCAGACAAGAAAATAAGCGTAAAAAGCAAATTGCATAAAGACAAGATTAGCTGCTCGAACGGTCAGCGGATGAGGCGTCCTTAGTTCCCGATAAGATGGCGCCGCTCGAAAAGTAGAGTTGAACGTCCAGAAGCCGCAGCGACTTCCCCTCAGCGAGGCATGGCATAATTAGGCCAGAGCATTGAAGGTGGGGCGAAGAGTGTCAGTAGGCTCCGGACATGGCATGCGACCTGCTGCTCTTGTAGGATTCGCTTTTCACGGCTAGCCAACTGTAATACAGGGTATTCTGCCGTCCTCGCTGAAGTTCTGCCATTACCTGTCTGTAAGTAGTAACTCTAGCTTTTGTCCTTGCGACACACATACTACTGAGGGTGGTGAATATGTCCGCTGCACACCATGGCGGACCGTTCGGTCAACGTATCGTAGGGATGGCCCCGTCACGAAGCTGAATGCAAAGCTCATGCGTTTTCCTAGCGTGAGTTTGCTTGCTCGCGAAAACATTGATTCGAAGACATCTGAAGGTACTTACCCTAATTTGAGCCTCGGTAATATCGGTTGGCTAGCGCATTGTTAGGTCTAAGTCTAGGAAGATGTTCAGGACAAGAGACGTACGAGGTTAGAGATCATCAACTTGGTCTCACCGCCAGTAGATGCGACGGGGGCAACAGGCGCAGCCTTCTTGTTGGCGGGCTTTGCTTGCTTGACGGCCTTGGAAACGCCTCCGACAGGTGCCTCGGCACGACGACCACCACCAGCGCGGCGACCATCTCGACCACCACGGCGAGTGTTGCGGCTGGTCTTGAGGATGTCGTCGAGAGACGAGTTGAGCTTGTCGTTCATGGTGACTGACGAAATACTGTTTTGGCAGGAAAGAGGTGGAGGATCAAGCGATGTGGCTTGAAGTGTGGGCGCTGGTGAAAAGTCGCGACAGGCAAATGACTGGCGGCCGGCTGACGCGTGGTGATGAAATGTGTGGAGCAGCGGCACGTCTCCAAGGATAGTGAACGCTTTGTCGGTAGAGGAAAAGCACGCGGCGATGTCGCACACGCGCAAAAGCTGCTATTGGAGATGAATGCGCGCGGTGGACGGACGCGTTGTGCGGGAGAGAAAGTGGTGGTGCGGGTATGGTGGTGGAGCGAAGGGGGACGTTGGGCAAGCAGAGAGCGCAAACAAAAGGAGCGAGACTCTGCGCACGGACCCACGCGCCGGCGCTGCGCCACAGGCCGTCCTTGGCAGGCGCCGCCATCGAAGCTGCGGCGCAGACAGGCGCGGTGAAGGCAGCTCTTGCTCTGCTGCGAGAGGAAGAGGCAGGCGCTACAATGGGCTCGTAGTTACATGTAGAGTGGACAGCATGGCCGTGACCCCGGTAAGCTTCGTGTTCTTTGAAGGACTCCAGGTCTCTCCCCAGCTATGCCCGAGTTGCTGACACCAGACCAGTGGCAGTTCAAGTTCTTCGACGTCGCCCAAGTCAAGCTCAACGAAGAAGAGGGCTCGTTTCTCCAAGAAGTACCGCACAGCCTCCCCACTCCCAGCCTCCGCTCACGCCCCGCAGCCTGGGAACATAACCTCTGTAGTCTCTGGGTCCGAGAGCATCTTCTTCGGAACCTCCGATGGCGTCGTTCGCATCGTGTCGCAGGCCTTCAAGGTCGTGCGCTCCTTCAAGGCCCACGATGCGGGCGCAATCACCCACATGAAGCAGGTCCAAGGCACATCCCTACTAGTCACAGTCGCCGAGGATCTTTCTAACGAGCCCGTCCTGAAAGTATGGGCACTCGACAAGCTGGAGAAGAAGACGGGCATACCTCGCTGCCAGAGCACTCTCATAATACACAATGGGCGCAAGCAGTTCCCAGTATCTGCATTTGCTGCTCTGGATGACCTCTCGCAGCTGGCTGTTGGTTTCGCGAATGGCGCAGTCACCGTCGTCAGGGGAGATCTGATCCATGACCGCGGCGCGAGGCAGCGGACTGTTTTTGAATCCGAAGAGCCCATCACGGGCATCGAGTTTCGCGAGGGCAACATAACCACTCTTTACATTGCTACCACAGGCCGTATAATGACTCTGATTATCTCAGGCAGAGGTCAAGGCCATCCAGCAAAGTCGCTTGACGAGTATGGTTGCGGGGTGGGTTGTATGGCTATTGACAAACTTACGCGTGATGTCGTCGTGGCCCGTAACGATGCCATATACTATTACGGCCAACACGGAAGGGGACCCCCATACACGTACGAGGGCGAGAAGAAAATGATTTCCATGTTTCGAGAGTATGTGGTCATAGTCTCTCCACCCAGGTCAAACGCCATGCCCCGCTCAAACCCCTTAAGAGCTCTCGGCATAGGTCCAGCAGATGATGTTTTCAACACGTCTAGCTTCACCCTTCTCAATACAGAATTAAGATTTGTTGCTCATCAAGAGCAGCTGCCATCGCAAGTCAAAGCTGTCGTAGCAGAATGGGGAGACCTCTTCGTCCTCACTATGGATGGAAAGGTGGGTCGACCCGTAGCGTTCACCAGGCTGAACTAACCAGACTTAGATTTTTCGCTACCATGAGAAACCGTTCGCGCAGAAATTGGACATTCTGTACCAGCGCAACCTCTATGTCCTGGCAATCAATATGGCTCAAAAGGCTGGCTTGGATGCTACGCAGCAAAACGTAATCCTGCGAAAATACGGAGACTATCTGTACCAGAAACAAGATTACGACACAGCCATGCAGCAATACTTGAAAGCCATTGATAACACCGAGCCATCACAGGTCATTCGAAAGGTAAGATGACATTAGACCATGATAGCTCGGTTCTGATTTCTTTCAGTTTCTCGATACGCAGAGAATACACAACCTAATAGAGTATCTTGAAGAGCTCCATGATCACCACAAGGCCACTTCAGATCATACTACCCTGCTGCTAAACTGCTATGCGAAACTCAAGGACGTCGACAAGTTAGAAGATTTTATCAAATCTCCCGATGATCTGAAATTTGATCTAGACACAGCGATTTCAATGTGCCGGCAGGGCGGCTACTTTGACCAAGCCGCTTTTCTAGCCCGGAAGCACGGCGAGCATGAGTTGGTTGTCGATATTCTTATCGAGGATTCGAAGCGTTACGCTGAAGCGCTGGCTTATGTGTGGCGGCTAGAACCAGAAGCAGCTTACCTCAACCTCATGAAGTATGCGACGGCGTTGCTTGAGCGATGCTCCAAGGACACGACCCAGCTCTTCATCGATTATTACACTGGCAACTTCAGACCTAAAAAAGATGCGATCGTTATCCCCAACGCTCCTGTATCCTCTAGTATGGGCATGGGTCTAGGTGTTGCCTCCAGCGCTGTGCAAAACCTTGCCGCGCTCCTCCCGCTCCCATATATGAACACTACCGCGGTAGCTTCGCCTCCGGCAGGCGAATCCAAATCCACGATGAGTCAGGCTCAAGTGATCGAGACTAGTACGGATGAGCCGTCACCAGAGTATCAAATCCCAAAACCACGCACGGCATTCTCGGCTTTTGTAGATCGTCCTCAAGAGTTTATCGTTTTCCTTGAAGCTTGCATCGCATCGGAGGACCTCCAGGAAGATGACAAGATCGACTTATATACAGCCCTCTTTGAGATGTATCTCCACACAGCCTCGTCTAAGAAAGACGGAGAACGACAGGAGTGGGAAAACAAAGCTAAGAAACTTGTTGAAGGCAACAGCATTCCTATAGATACTTCGAACGTCCTCTTACTTTCACACCTCTCCAATTTCCGCGATGGAACGATCCTCGTGCGCGAACAGCAGGGTCTTCACTTCGACATATTCCGCTCCTACACCTCCACCAACGACACCCAAGGCGCCATCCGTGCGCTGCGCAAATACGGCCCCGAAGAGCCTGCCCTATATCCCGCTGCGCTCGCCTATTTCACCTCGGACCCCAGGATTCTTGCCGAAGCCGGCGACGAGCTCGACAGCGTTCTCCAGAAGATCGACCAGGACGGCCTCATGGCGCCCTTGCAGGTCATCCAAACTTTATCTACCAATGGGGTCGCCACCATGGGAATGATTAAGCAGTACCTTTCGACTACCATCTCGCGCGAGCGCCAGGAAATCGCTTCCAACCGCCGCACCATTGACACATTTCGCTCTGACACGCAGACCAAGAAGTCGGAGCTCCAGGCCCTAGCCGTTAAACCCGTTGTCTTCCAAGCCACTCGCTGCAAGGTGTGCGACCGCCCACTCGATCTGCCCACCGTGCATTTCCTGTGTAAGCACAGCTTTCACCAGCGGTGTCTGAGCTTAGATGAGGATGTTGAGGACGAGGGCGTCGAGTGTCCGCTGTGCAGCGCGCAGAATCAGACCGTAAGGGCAATTCGCAAGGCGCAAGTAGAGAGTGCAGGGAGGCATGATTTGTTTTTGGATGCGTTGAAGAGGGGGAAGGATGGATTTGCGGTTGTGAGTGAGTGGTTTGGGCGCGGGGTTATGGGCATTGGGGATGCAGAGTGAGGAACTTGTGTTGGTTTGCTGGGTATTGAGTTACTCAGCTGGAGTTAATATTCCAATAGAAATAGGCCTACGACCGAGAAGTCCTTTGAAGACGCAACTCGTTCCTAATGCGCTGAGAAGGCGGTGCAACATAGTCAGCGGATAGGTACCGGTATGGTCTACTCATCCAACGACCAGGCTACCGATACTAGTGGTCCGTCTTGGGAAATATCGGAACAAGGTTTTACTTGAGCGTAAGGTGCGACCTCAACCCGGAAAGACTGTTAGTAATCGGTTGGTTGTGTGGCTGTGGATGACGCGGTGTAGGCGTGCATAGAGACCTTGAGGGTTCCGACTGCCGATTGCCGATACCCAAAGAGGCATAGCCCAAGTGCCGATCATGCCGGTCCGTGCAGCCGCGCCGAGCAGCAAGCACTCTGACATCGACGTTAGCTAACGGTCGCAAGATGCCGCATCGAGCGCCGCGCGCTCGAGTATGGCCCTGAAGCGCAGAGACGTCCTCCTAGCAGCCGCCGTAGGCTTTGTTGCTTGGGGCTATCTGACCCATTGGCGGCCCGTCCTCCGCTTACTACCCCACGCTTTCGTCGCCGGCGTCATTGCGACCCTCTGCCTGCAGACATGGCTGACCCTGACCATTGCCTGGGACAAGAGACTGCGCAGCGGAGGGGCCGTCGATTATGGACCCAGGCATGTCGCTTTCATCGCCCCCGACAGGTGGGTGGCCGAGAGGGCTGCCCTCACGGCGCGATCCATGTACATGATGGAACCGCTCTATCCTGCTTCGTTCGTCATCTCCGACAGTATCAATGTGCTTCTCGGTCTCATCCTACGCGATTTCATCAAGAGCTGGTACGGTAACATTAGCAAGAGCCCCACCTTCGTGAATGAGGTCGACCGCGCTGTACGGACAGCCATGGGGAACGTCCGGGACCGCATCTTGGCAGTCGACATGGTAGAGACGGTCGTATCGCGTATGATTCCGCTGATCACAGAACACTTGAGGGCTGCCTACGAAGCGGAGCGCGTCGTCCGCGGCAAGAAGCTCTCCCGCAATGTCACCGAATCCGAAGAGCTCGACATGGCGATTGCAGCAAAGTACAAGGATGGCCGACTGCACCCTGCTGCCTCCCTAGCCTACGCCGACACCAAACTGGTCCAGCAGCAGCACTTGCGCAGCACCATCACTCAACTGTTGCCCAGCATCATGCCTCAGAACATGACAACGAGCCCCACGGTCAACGTCTTGATCAAGGAAATTGTTGCATGCGCTGTGCTTTCTCCCGTCATGCAGATGTTCGCAGACCCGGATACTTGGAATCAACTCATTGAAGGATACGGCCGAACCCTCCTGCAGGAACGCAAGACCGTCCAGAAACTACGTGCTGAACTGGATAAGCATGCGCCACCCTCGCCCAAAACGCCGAAGAATACTCAATTTCCTAAGTTGTCTCCAGGAGATAACGAGCGGAAGTTCGAAAGGTTTATTAGAGCTATCAGGCAGACCAACACCCTCGCAGAGGCTCGTCGCTTTCGAAGTGAAATATCTGGTCAATTGCGAAAGGATTCAATGGTCGAAGGCCAAGATCCACTTTATTTGCGTCGTCTTGAGACAGCGAGGAGGATTCTGGATCAAAAAATCAATAATTTGAGCGCTGGAGGCTCTGTGCGGGGTAAAGCTGTAGACCAAGATAAGCCCAAACACAAGAGAACGACGTCGAGGTTCGAAAACGCCTCCTTACGTGATGTGTTGTATGATGCCGCTGGGCTATCTTGTTTCATGGAGTATATGGACCAAGTTGGGTTGATGCGGCTGGTGCAGTTCTGGATTGTAGTAGATGGCCTCCGGAACCCTCTTGAGCAGGACACCGATGAACCTGTTGAAGATATGGGCACGCTGTTGTCTTGGAGTGACTCAGATAGGACAGATATGGCGCAAATTAATGAAGCATATCTTTCCAGACCAGAGCTCAACATCCTCCCCCACGCACGACAAGCAGTAAGCATTTTTCTCAAGGCCAGTCGATCTGCAACGCCAGAACAATACTACAACGCTCGTCGGTCCTTGCTTAAGGCTCAAACGGCCGTCTACGACCAGCTTCAAGAGCCTCATTTTCGACGATTTAAAAAATCGAACTTGTACTACAAATGGCTTGCCATGGATGAAGCCGCGAATTCAAAGAAGAGCCCAGTCAGTACTAAGGTTGTGGCACAAGCGCTCGAAAACCCATCAGTCATGGCATCCGTTAAGATGACGCGGTCGACCTCTTCGCAGAAGAATAACACTCTTGATGCACCTGATCTACGTCGGGCTGTTGCTTCATCCTCCGATCTCAGGTCCTTGGGCGGGTCCAAAGATCTTGATCCTCCTCCCCGCCGTTCTTTGGATGGTAGCGCGCCAGCCCGTCCGTCATTGTTCGATGACGACTATGACAGCGATCCCCTAGCCAACTCGGTTGTCAGCTTAGATTCCGAGTCTGGGCTTCCACGACCAAATGTCGATAACTCCAAAGCTGTTGACGCATTGCAGGCCGCCATGAACGACATAATGGGGGAGGAACCGGAAGGCTCGCTGTTCTTTGAACCAACCGCAACTTCTCCTCAGGACCACGATTCTATCAGAGGATCAACCGATCTTCTCCGAGCGTCATCACCGGGTCCACTGGCAGTGCAAAGCAGAGAAAAACTCAAACCAAGCATAGCGTCTCTTGGACTGGTTGGCGAACCTCGCACTCGTGGAGTGTTTAACGACGACCTATTCGGAGACGAAGAAGAGAAGTTCTTGGAGGACGAGATTGAAGACCCGCACATTCAACATCGTACAGCCGAAGATGAGGAGATACATGAGGCGGCTCCTGGCGATCTTGGCTTGGCAGAGGCTATTGATGCACTCACAGCTGACATCGAGCGCCTTGTTAGGCAGGAGTCTATTGTCGATTCTCTGACATCCAAAGCAGAGTTGACAAACAACGCTGCCGAACTACGCATATTGCGGAAATCGAAGTCTAGTTTGCAGAGGGAAATACATCGCAAGGAACTGCAGCGGCAGCAATATATTGTCCAGGAGAGTGACAATAGTCTGTATGGACGCGCAACGGTCTTCATTCAATCCATTATGGTTGGCACTGAAGAGGATGGAAAGGAATATGCCATGTGTAAGTGAGTAAAAGCCAGCGTCGTTCATACCGTTAACAGCTTTCCTTAGATGTGATTGAGGTACGCAGACGTGCGGGTGATCAAATGCCTGCTGCTGCATGGGTGGTCTCACGAAGGTACAGCGAGTTTCACGATCTCAACAAGCGCCTGCGGAGCAAGTTTCCTCAAGTACGAAATCTAGAATTCCCACGACGGCAGATGGTGTTGAAGCTGCAAAAGGATTTTCTCCAGAAGCGAAGGCTAGGCCTGGAAAAATACCTTCGGGATTTACTTTTGGTTCCCGCCGTCTGCCGCAGCCTTGAATTTCGTTCATTTCTTTCGCAAGCAGCTATCTCAGCCACAGACCCATCTGCCAGCCGGCCAACCCCCAACGATTTTGTATCTCGAATTTACAACTCCGTCGCAGATGGCATGGAAGAGTTTCTCGGGAACATTCCCGTACTCGACCAGCTCTCAGTTGCCGGCCAAAACCTCATTTCTGCCGCTACCAACCAGCTCGCGAACGTAAATGGCACTCCAGGTGCTCCTCTCACGCCCGGTGCCGTCATCGCCGTCGAACCAAACACAGATGTCGAGGCCGAAGCAGAGCTCCTCGCCTTTGAAAACAAGGAGCTCGAGCCCTTCGTCAAGCCCATCTGCGACCTCTTTCTCGAAACCTTTGAGCTGAACCGCGAGAACAACTGGCTACGCGGCCGCGCCGTTGTGGTGGTGCTCCATCAGCTCCTTGGCGGCACTATCGAGCGTAAGGTGCGCGAGTCGTTCGACAGCGTGGCGTCGGAGGATAGCATCGCGCGGTACATCGACGCGCTCAAGGATAGTATGTGGCCTGGCGGCAAGATGAAGCAGGGTGTCGAGCGCAGCCCGCTGGACCGCTCCCGCAGCAGGAAGGAGGCGGGCGGCGTTCTGTCCACGCTGGTGCCGGAGCTGTCGGCCAGCATGGTGGGAAGGGGAAATGCACAGCTCGCGGCGAAGAAGCTGGAGGCTACGCTGAATAACCAGCGGTTGAAGTAAGTCGGCACTTTTTGTAATTTGCTTTTGGGCTAATGAAAAGTAGTACGCACCTTGCTTTTACGCTTTTGGATGAGTTCATTGCGGTTTTATTCCCTGATGCTGTGGCGGGCAGATAGATAAGCTTCAAAGTCACATGATAGACATACACAGAGAGAGAGAAAAATTGAAAATTAATTACAAATTGTTTTCAAATTTTAAGCCATGAGAGCAGGGAACATATAATTAATGAAAACGTGGATGGCAAGCATGAGGTTTGCTAGAGCTTCCAGCAATGCCACTACTGGAGGCTGGAAGATCAAGTAGAGTGAATCCAGCACCAACATCAGTCGAAGGATGACCAGGAGAAATGTGTTGACAAGCATCCACACGTAAAGCCACCAATCCAATCCATATGGATTATTGGCGAAAATGTCTTCGAGAGCGAGGAAGATGAATCGGATTCGCTGGTTGAGAGGCATCTGTAAGGCAGTTAGCGGAGAAGAGAAATCGACAGTGAATGACAAACCTTTTTGTTGTTGTTGTTGTTGTTGTTGTTGTTGTTGTTGTTGTTGTTGTTGGGGCTGGTGTGAAGGTCAGTGGAGAAGGAACAGTGACAGTGAATGACAAACCTTGGAATTGAAGCTGGTGATGGGTGTGGAGGTTAGCAGAGAAGGACATGTGACAGTGGATGACAAACCTTCTTGGAATTGAAGCTGTTGGTATGAGATGAGGAAGAAAAAGAAGAGGAGGACGAGGGCGACCGTGGGAGATTATATAGGCCTTCAATCTTAGCATCATGTGATCCTCCTTCGACACCCTGATGGCAGTGTCTACTCTAAATGGAAGGGGCTCCTTCCCTTGGAGGAAGAAACTGGAGTATCGGAGCCCGCTAGAGCTCGCCAAAGCTCGCCAAATGCTCGGTTAGCTTGAATTGGGACTCACGGTCGAACTGGAGCTCCTTGTGGGGAAGGGGCGCCTTCCGTTTGCAATGGTCACGCCATCCTGTGCCGGCCACCACCTTGGCCAAAGGTCACTGGGGGGGAGGGCAGCTGCCAGTGGTATGAAGGCTTCCACCTTAGCTAAAGATCACTGGGGCGAGGGCAGCTGCAGGTAGTATGAAGACCTCCACCTTAGCTAAAGGTTACTTTTATTCCCGGATGCTGTTACGGGAAATTACATGCATGCACGTAGGTGGGCTTCGAAGTCATATGATAGATACACACACAGAGAGAAATTGAATATTTATTATACTACCTGTGAAAGCGAGCAGAGGAAGCATAGTGAAAGGGTTGATCCCATAGAAGGAGAGCTGAGTAGAAGCTATATATAGAGGAACCGGAGCTCCAGAAGTTCCGGTTCAATCCCAAGGAGCGGAAGACTTGACGTTCCGATGCCAAAAGCAACGCTCTCAAAGCACTGAACTCTCAGGAGGCGTAGGAAGCGCAGTCGTCAGTAAGAAGCGCGCCAGAAACAGTGGCGCGCGCTGCGCCTGGGCGCGACACTATTTTAAACCGCTGGAAACATGAAAGTGATTAACGTATGGATGGCGAAAATTAAGTTGGCATAAACATTGGGCAACCCAATCTTCTTGGATGATGAGGACAAGATGGTTGTGGATTGCTGTTGAAGTTGTCTTGCATGGCGAGGAAAATGAAAGTGATGAGAGTGTGAATCGCGAAGATTAGGTTGGCATAGGCATTAATGATGCCAACTGCATCGTCTGGAAAGACGATGTAGTCCTCGTTGAATCGCGGGGAAGGACTGATTCTATAGGGCTCCGGTTCCGTTCCATGGAGCGGAAGACTTGAGGCTCCGGTGCCGAAAGCAACGCTCCTAAAAGACTGTGCTTTTAGGAAGCGCAGGAAGCGCAGTCGTCAGTAAGAAGCGTGCTAGAAACATTGGCGCGCGCTGCGCCTGGGCGCGACACATCCACATGTATAGCCAACAATCCAACCCGTGTGGGTTTTGGTTGTTGAAGTTATCTTGGATTGTGAGGAACCAACCATATCTTCTTGGAAAGCGAGGAAAACTTCGATGACGAAGAGTAAGAGGTTGATAAGTATCTAGACGAAAGTGGTGTAGATGTTGAGGATATCTTAAATCGGGGACTCGAAGAGCCACTAGGCCATTATGGCTGGAAACATGAAAGTGATGAGAGTGTGGATAGAAAAGATGAGGTTAGCGATGAGGTTGGTGATGAGAAGCCAAGAAGCCCTCAAGCTATAAGGGCTGGAAGCATGAACATGATTAGTGTGTGGTTTGAGAAAATGAGGTTTGCGATGAGGTTGGCGTTGATCAGCCCAGAAAGTTGAAGTGTGGTGTAAGAGTGATTGATTTCCTATGATACAAGCAAAAACTATAGACTATCGTGCTAGTCTCACGCTACTGCCTCACATGCTCAGGAGCCATTTCCGTCATAAAAGCCCTTAAGCTACAAGGGGGAGCATGAACGGAGTGAATGGCAAGCCTATATTCGGAAAGGGAGACGCCCTGTTCTGGCAATCGAGGCCTCGCTTATAGTTTTCGCGCTGCGGCCTCGACGTCCCATCATAAAAGGTCCTCACTCCGCAGTCATTTCCCCTCCCTTTTCTCTCTACTCCCATCCCTCTATCCTGCAACCCCCGTTCCACCCTTTACCCATGCCGACCGCTCTCATTACGTCTCAGTGGATCCCCCGTGAGGCTTTTTTCGAACCCGCCGCGCCGCCGCCTATTAATGGCACTGCATCTTGTGAATCGCCAAAATGAGGTTAGCATATGCGTTCAAGATCTCTTGAACGGGGGGGGAGGGGGGGGTCGAAAATTGGAAAAGTTAGTTGATGACTAATACGAGGCGAAGTATGACGAAAAACGTGTTGATAAGCAGATGTAAATCCAGAAGCCTTGCGGTTGGGAACATGAACGTGATCATTGCGTGGATTGCTAAAATTAGGTTGGCGTATGCGTTGAGAAGCCCAAACATTTCATTATGAAAAACCAGGAAAACTTCGTTGACGACTAGTACGATGCGAATAATTACGAAGGCAGCTGCAGGTGGTATAAAGGCCTCCACCACCTTGACTAAAGATTATTTGGGGGAGTGTAGTAGTAGAGTGAAGCGAAGGCCTCCATTGCCTTGACGTTACCTTCCATGATATGTGCAAGAAAACGACTAACATAGATTAGGACAGAAAAATAAAAGGTGCCAAGGAACTCCTAAAGGCAGAATCCGGCAGTTTATCTTCAATTGCTTTGCTCCCATGAAATTTCTTTATTTCATTCCTTATACCTCGTTACTAGGATATGCCACCTTGATGGTCTCGACAAACTCTTCCTTGACAGCCCTCACGTTCACGAACCGCGCCAACAGGTTGGCGCTCCCGGCCTTGTCGTTTGTTCCGCTCGCTCTGCTCCCACCAAACGGCTGCTGGCCGACCACAGCACCCGTGCACTTGCAATTAACGTAGAAGTTGCCAGCCGAGTTGCGTAACGCATTTTCGGCAAAACGAATGACCTGGCGGTCCTGTGCGAACACAGCACCTGTGAGCGCGTATTCCGATGTGGAGTCGATCTGGCGGCAAATGGAAGCGAAGGCATCAGGTGCGCTGTCATCGTAGACATAGGCGACAAGAATGGGACCAAAGAGTTCTTGCGAAAGGAGTGGGTGCGTGGGATCAGATGTTTCGTAGATCGTGGGATGAATGTAGTAGCCCTTTGAGCTGTCATAAGACCCGCCGACAAGGAGCTCGAGTTCAGAATCCGACTTAGCAGCGTCGATGACGCCAGAAAGCTTGCGGAAGCTATGCTCATGGATGACGGGACCAATAAGATTTGAGAAGTCGGAGGGCTCACCGACTTTGAGGGCAGACGTCTCGGCCACGAGCTGCTGCTTGAACTGCGGCCAGAGAGACTTGGGCACGTAGAGGCGCGAACAAGCGCTGCATTTTTGGCCCTGATACTCGAAGGCACCACGAACGGTCTGGACCACGGCATTGGAGACGTCAGCGCTTGAGTGAACGAGGTGGAAGTTCTTGCCGCCTGTTTCGCCAACGATGCGGGGGTAGCTCTGGTATTTGCCCTCCGCTACGCCTTTGGCGATCTTGCCGTACAACGAGCGGAAAACAGCAGTGCTTCCTGTGTAGTGCAGGGCCGCAAATTGACGGTGAGACAGTACTGCCTGGGTAACCTCCATGGCATCGCCTGGCACGAATTGGATGACATTGGGAGGCAAGCCAGCCTCAAGGAGGATCTGGTAGATGAGCCAGTTGGATGCTATGGCTGATGGCGAAGGTTTCCACACGACGACATTGCCCATCAGAGCAGGGGCTGCGGGCAGGTTACCTCCGATGGCTGTAAAGTTGAAAGGGGAGATTGCGTACACAAAGCCTTCAAGGGGGCGGTATTCGACACGGCTGTCGATTGTCAACATCTTTCTCGATCCTTTCATTTTGGCGACCTACTTCCATATGCCTGGTGCATTGTGCACTGGCTGGTGGTCATACGTCTCCTCGGCGTACTTGACATTGAACCTGTCAACATTAGCACGATGGACAAGCACATACTCAAGCGGGTCCTAGTCACCTCAAAAAGTCGCACAGCTCTGCTGCAGCATCGATCTCCGCCTGCCATGCATTTTTTCCCTGTCCCACCATGGTCGCCGCCATGATGTCGTACCGGTACTTCGACGAGATCAGATCTGCTGCCTTAAGGAAAACAGCGGCACGGTCAGCGAACGGGAGAGACTCCCATGCCGCCTTCGCTGTAAGGGCCTCGTTGATCGCTTTGTTGACGTCCGCAGTACTGGCATTGGAGTAACGGGCGACCACATCGGCGTGCGAGGAGGGATTGTGCTGCGTAAGGATCGAGGAATTGGTGATCTAGCATTCATCAGCCCAATATACCTGCACGGAGAGCAATACACCGATCACATACTTGCTGGCCGCCGACCGCAATGGGCACCTCGAGCGGGATCCGCTGCTTCAGCGCAGCCACTGCGCCTTGCAGCTTCTGCCTCTCGACTGATCCCTTCGGATAATGTTGCTGGAGCTCGCCGTCAGCATAACTTACACAGAGAGCTCCAAATACTGTCTCACTCACGTTGGGCTCGTTCGCAATTGCAGGGACTTTGAAATTCGCAATCGTCGCGACCCTTCTCTTCGCCGCAGCGCTCTGCTTCGACAAGCCGCGCGATGCCGGCCTCAGCGATCCGAATCCCTTCAGCAGAGCCATCCTCGAGAATAACAACAGGGGAAGCAAAAAGAGAATGGTATTGAGCGCAGCGAGCCTACCGATGGACAGGGGCCCGTGTTATTTGTAGCCTGCGGTCGAGGAAAGCTCATGCGCTGTGATGTGTACCTGGGCTTTTTGGGCCGACGGAAGCCGCGCGAGCGGGGCGAAGTGTGGGGTGCGCCGACGTCCCGTCTACGTGCATTCCACGTAGCAGAACGCCTTTTTCGCAGATGCTTGATGGCCTAGATAGTCCAAACTCCGATGTCGCTCGATCCCTCTTTTCTCTGCGTCTTCAGAATTGTGATGTGAAGGATTGTGGCCGCTGGCAGCCGCCCTTGCTACACTCGTCTGCTGCCCACCGATTCGCCCTCAATGCTTACAGAACAGCGGCTACCAATTAACTTTTTACTAGGTGCTCAGTATATGCATCGCATCTTGATATGGGCGATTTTGTCGGTGTTTCAATGTCAAGCCATCTGAGTACAGGTTCCATCAACGAACGAATGTGTGTAAGGCCAATACTTATACCACCCAATTCAACAGCCCTTGTAGATAACCTTTCTTAATATGAAGTCACTTCATACAAACCAGATCTCATCGCGATTCGACGCACTGCGAACTCTCCTGGCCCAAAGCTGGTCACGATGGTGAATCCCGTTCTCAGAGTTCCCACCTCTATATCATCTGGATTGCCAATAGGAAACATATCGACCCCTAACCTTGTTTCTTCAGGGCCTATCTTTCACCGTTATCCAATTCGAGGTTCCCTAAGCTACGTTAGTGCTTGCACATGAGACAACCTCAAGAGAAAGACAAACTGCAATCCCATCCGACCCTGCCTGTGCTGGCATGTCGTGGGTCATATAAAAATTGGTCTCTCCAGCATCGTATCCTTCTTCGTATTTGATATTAACAAACGCACTGTTGCCGATGAATACCCCCGTGCCATCTTCCGGAATAATAAACTCGAAGTCAACACTGAGTATATAAACAAGTGGACCAGGAGAGGTTGCACTGCTGTAGACAAAGCTGTCAAAGTCCGCATAGGTATTAAGCGATCTCCTCGATTCGAAAGGCTGAGTTTGGTAGGTCCCCGCAGGACATCCGTTTCCCTCGAGAATACTGAAAGAAGCGACAGTACCTAGGACACCGATGCTGGAAGCAGCGATATGCGAAGAAATAAAGCTCGCCTGGCCGAGTGAGGTGAGTAGGAAGAGAGATTTGAAAGGCATTGTAAATACCGACTTGGAAACATCGTCTACTGTTAAGCGCAGTCATCGGCCCGCCTGCTGCCTCCATTATACTTTGGCCAAATAACACTACCCTCCAAAACCTAAGTTAATAACGGCCATCTTCGATTGATTGTGTTGTTTCTCTCGTAGTAAGAGCTTACAGCCTTTATAAGGAGTTTGGGTCACCCCATATAAATCATCTCGATCTGAGGAAGCCGGGTTGCCGGCTGGGAGCTCTTATGCAGCTGGCGCTCCGGAGTACGAGGTGGGTCGGGCATATCCTGTCGAGATCAGATGCTTATAGAGTCTTTAGCCCATAGAGCGCAAGCAGAGAGTCTGGCATAATGTACTGGGTGCCTAGCACCCTGGGACCCTGGGTACGTCCTCCCATTATTAGTGGGTCATGCGCCTCGCTAAGCCCAAACATGCCGCCAAAAGACGCGGTTCCCGGTCGCGGCGTCGGTATGTGGGCTTGAGCAAAAGATCTCGACCCAGTACTGCCCAGCCTCATATACGCCAGTACTCTCTCATCACGTTGGGTCCCCGAATCATACGGCGCAGCAAAGAGGTCTCCACGTACCGCCACCCGATACCCCAGCAAAACATGTCCTCATTGGTGCGCCCTTACCGAAGCGCTCTCTCCAGCTGACCTATCAGAGTCTCCAACTGGCAACTCGTCCATACCTGGCAGCAAAGAACCCCACTGCCCACAACCACTCAGCATAGCGCTGGATATTGAAAGCTGTCGCCCGCGTTGACTGAGGGGAGAAAATCCATACGACGTACCTGGATCCAAGCGCATGGATCGGCACGCGTCGGCCAGTGCCTGCATGTACCCACATGCACCAACGTCGCCATTGTGGAGATGGGTCCTGGTCTAAGACGAGCTGAGTACTGGACCGTGCCGTCGTGGGGATGCATACAGGTATATCAATGCTGCGTGTCCTGTGCTTTAGGAAGGCGGTGATGCTCCGTCCTCGCCATCGTCCGCCCCTGCGTCGTCGTCCATCATGAGATTCCCACCTCCAGAAGTTCGCGCACAGTGGCCGAAGCCAAACTATGTCAACCCCGTTACCCGAGGACCTGGGCTTATGATCGTGGAATTGACCTTGGTTCCCCTCGCTCTCATATGCGTCGTGCTTCGCCTTTGGATTCGGATCGGATGGCTTCACAAGAGCTGGTGGGATGACTACCTCATGGTCATTGCCATGGTGCGTATCGACGTCCCAACCAGCCTAGACAGCTTGCTGACAACTGTTAGGTATTTTCTTGTCTCACAACAGCATTAGTTATCATGGCAGTACAGATGTATGGCTGGAACATTCACGTGTGGGATGCAACCATCCCGCTGCTGCAAAACGGCCGAAAGGTACGTCGTTGTCCTATGTTGGACAGGTGTCAACCCTTCTAACGTAGTCCAGGCCTCCATGGCAGGCCAAACCCTCTTCGTCCTAGCATCAAGTTTTGTCAAGATGTCCATCCTAGTCTCGTACTTTCGCATCGCCCCAGATAAGTCGATGTTTCGGAAGCTAGTATGGGGCACGGCTGCCATCGTCCTAGCAGCCTTCATCACCTTTCTCGTTGCACTATGGCTGCAATGCATGTACGCTCGGTGCCTCCATGTACAGGGATATACTGACAACAATAGGCCCATCGCCAGCTATTGGACTCTGCTTGCTAGAGAAGGTGACTGCATTCCCGAAGGGCCGCCACTGGTTGTCCAGACTGTTGTCAATGTCGTGACCGACCTGATGATCTATGCACTTCCCATTCCAACTCTCTTCAACCTGTCGCTCCCCATAATCCAGCGCTTTGGTCTTGTGGTCCTGTTTTCTGTCGGAGGTGTCATTGTAGTCGCAGGCAGCTTCCGTGCATACTGGGTACACTACGTTCTGTACAAGACATACGATGCCACTTGGTACGGCTATGAAATCTGGCTGTGGACGGCAATTGAGACGAACACCGGTGTCATCTGTGGGTGTATCCCAGCGCTGAAGCCTCTACTCTTCCCATCAAGGGCAAGGTCACAAGGCTCGAAGTACGCAAATGGCTCGACCCACAGCCGAAGGAAAGAGAAGGTGACACCAGTGCTGGATCAGGTGGAGATGGACACGCGAAAGCTGACCGAGACCTACTCACGGCCTGCGACGGCGACGGCACATGTCCATGTGTCTCACGGTCTACGGCCAATGAGCGGTTCCACAGACAAAAGCCGATTCGACCTTGACATAGAGCAGCATAAGAGGTACATGTACTGATTCATGTTATCACTTCTCTCCTATTCTTTCTCACATTTTGTTATACTAATATGCGCACTGTAGCTAAGTATCTATTCTCAACTGGATCACTCCTACTTCACATGTCTCTCAGCATTTTCTTTAAGCGTCAGACCTATCATGGGCGGTTACTTAGGCGAGTACCTTTGTTTAGTCGCGATATATCCATCTCATAGCTGTCAGCGTAGGTGTTCGGCGAAATAATGTGATCACGTCCACTTTTGTGCTTCAGTGCAGCCGCACTGCCATCTCCCTTTCCACGGATGAATGAGTCGTTGTTCATAAGGGAAGCTGATACCTCCGCAGTCGTCTTAGGCCCCCCTTACCACTATCGTCGTGTCGACCTCTTTTATAGATATCGCTGTGTTGTAAGTAGAACCAACCATCATCATGCTCCAAGCTCTGCATCGCTGTCGGACCTCGAGAGTCAGGTCACCATGCTCGAGCGCCATGATGAACAGCAACACCAGCCCCAGGCCATGGTGTGACTGCCTGGTCATTTCGCTTCCAGCTCGCCAACTTCATTCGTCCGTGCTCCATGATGTCACCCCACGATTACCATTTTCTTTTCATCCCGTCTTTCCGAGCAGCCTCTTTGCTCCTAGCGAGCTGAAGACAGCAACCAGGCTGCTGAGCTGGCGTCCCGCTGTGCTGGCCGTCCAGCCAGCCGCCAATGCGGCAAAGCACATGTGAAAGAGCAGTCATGGCATCACGAAGTAGAGCATCGCCACGACATGGAGCGACAACATGCTGTGCACGATCTTGAACGAGGCCTCATTCCTCGTATTCTGAGGGCGATGTTGTGCTTTTGAAGAGCCAGGAACCACCCAAGCCGCTGGGGCGGGTGGAACGCCAAACGAGGCGTCGGTTTCCAGGGCTGAATTGCGTAGCCTCGGCTCCATGCAACCGGCGCCCACATGCCGACATGATGCAGCCAGCTTGCAGCGCACTGCAGCATGACATAGCTATACAGTTGTACACCGCATCTCGAAAATTCCCCGCGATAATACCAGTCCTATGTGTTTCAGAAAATCCACCCATCTGTTGCCAGCCGGGGAAGAAGCAATTGTCTAAGCTAAAGGGGATACGAAGTGTACGAAGGTGCAAGTTGTCTCGCATCGGTTTCCCGGGATACCACTATGCTCAGGGATTGCTGTCCACCAAAATTGTTATTATTGATGCTTTCCCAGCAGCTCCCGGGCCATCCAACGTCATTGCTGGAGCTCAATGGCTCAATGCTTCTGTGCACGAGAAACCCGTGCTTTTTCTGTCTTTCTCAGATAGTCATCATTGTACCACATTGCAGCGCGTGGAGTTCTCGGAATTGATGACGATGACACTTGATAAGCCCATGTGCAGAGGATGGCAATGGTAATCAGCGTGATGGGAGAAGCTGTCGTATTTACTGGTCTGGTATCGTCAACCCGCCTGCTAGCGTTTCTCAATTGCCAACGCACCGTGCAGCCGAGGGCCAGTTCTTTCTTGAAACAGATGCAGGACTTCGAACCTTGCTATCGGAGGCTCAAGCTAACCTCAATGGAAGATGGGCTAACCGGAGTCGAGACCCAATGTTGAGACCTATAAACTGCGTTTACTTCGCTGTGCTGGTTGCCACCTGCAGTTTGTTAGTCCTGCTTCCAGAGCCACCGTCCATTGGATACCGGAGTGGCGCTTGCCATTCAGATTGAAAGTCTCCGCTGGTTACATATTTTCATGATGAGATTTTCTGCTGTCTTGTCTTGTCACGCATTTCTCATACTATCGAGCTTCTCGCCAACATTGTCCGCATGGCCGAAGAAGCCTCCGCCGGTGTGCATTATCGGCGCTGGTCCGGCGGGATTGACAGCAGCCGCGAAGCTGGAACAGAAGGGAATTCGAGCAATGGTCTTCGACAGACAATCCGAATTGGGTGGGAAATGCCAGTCTTACTACGATAAAAAGTGAGTATTATTATACGATGCTATGAAGAATTGCCCGGTGGGACAGTGGAAAAGCCCGAATTGAAACATCTGACAGTACACGAAATTGCTTCTAAAACTCCCAGAGGTAATAATGTATTTACAAATAGAGTGCACTTCGTCTTTCCCACATGTCCGTAAGAGCCGCCTTAGTCAGTGCTGACCATCACTTTTCCAGAGGAATATTCCATCCACTTGGTGCCGCCTTCTTCTCAAATGCGACATACACTGAAACAGTCAAAATCATCGACGAATCAGGCGTGCCCATTGAATCATTTAGCCTCGCATCCTCGAGACAGGCATTCCAATTCAATATTACGACCGGGATCACCGAACCTTATCTTGCTCTTCCACCGCAGGCTCTGCCAGCAGTGGCTGCTGAAATACCGCGATACATCCAGCTGTGGAACCGTGATTTTGCACCATACAGTGTAGTAAACTATAAAAAGGGTGTGCCCAAGAGCCTAGCCGTTTCGGGTGAAGAATGGTTCCGGACGAACAATTTTACCGTGCTTTCGAAGCTGCTTGTTAATCCGCTCGCTCTGTATGGGTATGGCGACATTCGAGCCGTTCCTGCAGTAAGTACTCCGGTCCGACATTGAAAACATTTGAAAACCCTCCAAAGCACTTTATTGTCATGAAAAAGCAAAATGGAAGAGCATTGAAGAGTCTCTAGCTTAGATATCAATTCGTAAGTACTGACCACATCCAGTTGTACGTTCTCCAATATTTCACACCGGATATAATCACCGCCTTCGTTGGCCAAAATAACGTCTATTACACCGACTTTCACAAAATCTTCGTAAACTGGGCCAAGAAGAAGCTCTGCAAAACCCCCATCAACCTGTCTCACGAAATCCGCTGCATCGACCGCACGGGGAAACACCCCATCATCAAATATACAGCCCCCAAGCCCAACAGCACATTCTACCGCTGGGGCAAACAAGAATGTAGCTCTCTAATCTTTGCCTTTCCCCCGAACATTGAAAACATCGAGCGCGCAGGCCTCGACCTTACTGAAGAAGAATACAATCTCTTCTCCAAAGTCGACACCAACAACTACTACTCGTCAGCCACAGAACTCGCCCTTCCCTTCGGTGTCTCCTACGTCGCCCAGTCCATAAATTCTAGCGTCCCGCCTCCCAACCTCGGTGAGCCCGTCGCCGTCCTGCGCTTTTCCCCGCAGTCAAACATCTCAACGTCCTGGTCCTGGGGCCCCACGGGCGTCTTCCAGCCCGAGTCCACGGCTCGTTCCTTGCTTGAAACCACGCTCTCCAAGATCAACAAGGATCCCCGGAACGTCTCAGCAAGCACAGTGCCCCTTGCCAAGGGAGATATTCGCGCATTTAGAAAGTGGGATTATTTCCCGCACTTTGGGAGTCAAGCTCTCCAAAACGGGGCGTACAAGGCGCTGAATAAGATTCAAGGGTGTAACAAGAGTTTTTGGGCAAGCGGGTTGAGTGGGATGGAGCTGGTGGAGTGGGCGGTTAGAGGCGGGCAGGAGGTGGTTGAGGCATATTATTGAAGAGCTGATACCTATTTACTATCAAGGCAAACGAAAAGCAAAAATCGGTCTGAACTTGCTGTCTTAAAAAATGAAAAAGAGGAGGGCTGCAAAATTAGAGGAGGGTTTGGTTTAGGTTTGCATCGCTTTCCTCTTACTTTTCTGACGAATTCTCGTCGACGACGCACTAATGATTCCTCTGCTGCATAGATCGGATGATATGAAATGATACCCCTCGGGTTCGATGGCGTGTTTGCGCGTCCCTTCGATGGAGCATGCAAATCGAAAAATGCGTCATGGTCATATATGTTTTCCTCCCGTTTATGCGCTCTACGAACATGTTATGGTATGTATGGTATGTGGGATAGAAGGGTAATGTGTGGGTTTTTGCTGTAGATAGCTATGTAGGTGTAATATAGAAGACTAGCGGGATGTTATAGATAGATGAATAGTGGGTGTGTTTATATTCAAGTGTTTACGTGGAACAAGGTTTACTATGCTAAGTGTTCAGAAATCGCCCTTAGTGAGATCTATCGCTGTAGAGAATAAACATGAAGAGGTTATGTAAGTGTTGATTTACATTTCCTATAAGAACACCCCCAAAAAGCAGGAATATTTCGAATATTTAAGTACCCAGAAATGTTATGAGCTAAGAATCAGACAATGCATACAACTACCATCAAAGGGCCTTTTATGGCACTCCCTTTTAAGCTCTTGACTTTCTCGAGTCCTCGTAGAAGACTTCAAAAGGTGTTGATGCATCCAATATTGCTCAAATTCTGCAAGACACAACTCCAGTTATGCTTGTATCCTCCCTTCAACATGGCGTTCCCCATACAACCTTGTGTTGCATGACAAGCTTTTACAGCATTGTGTGGCTCTTCGTTTCTAGCGTACGGTCCGAATATTCCTCCTCGGCAGGCGCATGTTCTCACACCTCATATCCCATCTCCGCGGCTAGTCGCTCCTCTTCCTTCTTCGCCCGCGCAGCTTCAGTCTCTCTACGCAGAGCTTCGAGATTCCATGTGCCATCATCTTCTCCGTCGGACTCGTCGTCGTTGTTTTGCCAGTCACCCTTTTCAAACATAGCTCTGCCTGTAGCTTCCCTCATCTGCTTAGCTTGCTCCTCCGCGACCTTCTTGTCCATACGGTCCTTCTTCCATTTGGCAAAGGATTCGGCTGTGACAGGTGTGAGCGTACCGGTAAGCTTATGCCTTTCGGATTCCAAGAAATCTTCGAGTGTGAGCGTAGCAAGGGGTGAATTCTCCATGAGAGCTTTCTCAGCCGCGCGCTGCTCCTTTGTCTTGAGCACGAAACTGTAAAATATTAGCGAAAGCTCTGTGAACTGTGAGCTGAACGACTTACCCTGGCGGCAGAGAATGCTTGTACATGCATTTATCACCTCCATTTGGACAGACCCAGAACCAACCATACTTTTGGTTCTCGACAGCCTCAATGAAGTATTTACACACTTTATCTGTGGTAGTTCTCGGGTTCCCATGCTTGGACAGCACCACCTTCCTCAACTTTTCCTCATCCCAGTCATCCATCTTGTCCTGCTCCTTCTCCTCCTTCTCAGCCTCTCTGCTATCTGTGTACAAGCTCTTCTTTTCCGTCTTGCGTTCCACAGCCAAGTCGTGCGAGAATTTGCATTTGCGGCCCTTGTCGCAGTGTCCCTTCTTGAAGAACTGGCAAAGCACTGTCTTGGGATCCACCCCAAACGGCACCTTCTGCACCTGCACGGGCTTGAAAAGTTCCGCCGCCTCCTTACGCGCGTCCTCAGCGGCCTTTTTCTCCTTCTCCCGCTGCAGCTTCTCGGCCTCCTTCTTCTTCTGTTCAGGTGTCTTCGCCGATGCGGTAGCTTGCTGGATCTGTCTGATTTGCTTTTGTGCCGCTCCGCCCTTCTTGTTCTTCATGCCAAACGTCTGAATGCTGCGTTAGCGCCATTCTGTGTCATGCTCGTGCCATTGCAGTGCTTGTAGGCTGTAGTGAAACTCACCTTGTCGACAGCCACCTTCTTTTCCTTCGCCTGATCCTTGCCCTTCGCCATGATGATCTCCGATCGGTAAACCTCCCTCCAAAATTTCAATGAAAGTAAAAAACGCCGCGGCGATCGGTGTGTCAAGGGGGTCTAGAGGACAAAAGTGAGAATGACGATTTGTGGTGGTAGTGGTCGTGGCGGGGCGGGGAGCGGAAGTCTGCGTTAGCGCAGCGGAGCGCACAAGCTAGGCTAAACCGGAAACCTGCCAAGCCAGGGCCTATCCCAAAGGCTCCAACTGTCCAGAGCATTGTGCTATTGTCCGCCATAACTGCTGTCTTTCACCAGATACCTATTCACGCCCAACTGGAGTTTGAAACCCTCCTTTAGAAATTCTCAGCACCTTCAGCCCCTGTCAGTCAATCCGTTCGTTTGTCCTCTCAGTCCTACACTGACACATCTCACGTTCACATAGGACGCGCTCGACCACGCCACCCAATATGATCACAGACAGCCAACTTTATACACTCGCTATCTTTCTCGGAAGCGCATCTATGATCCTCATCGTTCTTTACCATTTCCTCGAAGTCAACTCGGAAGACCACATTCCAGAAGGCAAGGTGAAGGCATGATGGGTTCGCATTAGGGAATTGCAGAAGTTTGAAACAATGTACTATATTGGCCTTCACAGACTCACATACTGTCACGACTAACAATGAGACGAACCACCTCTGGAACCCCTGAATATACTGGTTGAGCCTCATCAGTGCCATGCGTGCCCAAACAATCCTGCGCTTTGCGGAGAAGGGAACGTCGTAGGCATACTCCGTTCGAAAGGCATGCGGAAGACATGCGAGAATTATAGTTAATTCAATTATCTTTAAAGCCTTTTCAAAATTTCCTTCATTCGCTCAGTTGAACAAACTCCTCTTCGTCGTCATCATTGTCCATGAACCCTCTGCGACGCTTCTCATTTGCGAGCGTAGCGCCACCACGATCCATACCTGGCCCACCAATGCGCTTTTTGTGGACAACCCACCTGTTTTGCAGACTTCGGGCTTCCCGCTCAGGGTCGTTCTTTGGGGGCCGTCCTCGGCCACGAGCCCGCGGAAGGTTAGACGCAACGTGCCGATCGTGTGTGTCAAGGCTGCTGTCCTTAAGGTATTCAGCGCGGGCCACGATTTTGGGAGTTACGCGACGTCCGTAAGCATCACTAAGATACACATCGGAATCAGTCGCATCTGTTCAGTCTGTTAATGTCTCAGCAGGCGTTAATTTGAATAGAGTATTGAGCAAACCTGAAAGCCCACTAGCACGGCCATCGCCGAGCTTCCAAGACAGAGGACCGAAATGCACTTCTTGCATATGTTCCTTCCATTTAGCCTCAGTAAAAAATGACTTTGGCTCACGCTTTTCAATGCGCGTACCGGTCGTTTCATCATGATGAGCAACGCTTGTTCCACAGTCCCCCCAATAACACATCACGAAGCCAATGTCAGATGTACTCCTGTGCACCTTATGGACATGCTTCTTGAGAGTCTCCAAGTTATGAAGCTCTGCTTTGCAATTGATCCACTTGCACGGAAAGGCTTGAAAATGCGGCGTTTGTTGACGAACACTGGGGGATCGAGAGTTGATGAGAATAGGTTCGTTATTACCCGTGCTGGCGTTTCGGAGCGTACTGGGCTGAGGCTTGGATTCATATCTGTTTGCAGAGGGAAGAGCCTGGGCGGCAGGGGATCCATGAATATTCTTGCGCCATCCCACTGGTCTACCTCTCTTCTTGGGCAGCGGGTTGCCATCCTCATCATTTGTTGTAATAGAACGGAAGGCAGAATAACCGACGCCGGCCGAAGCAGCGCGCGGTGCGCTCCCACTCATATTTCCCGTTAAAGATGATTTTGGCGGAGTTGAGGGAGTTGTTGGTAATGATTGTCGGGGAGGTCGCCCGCGTCGCTTCTGTTTGAATGGGTTGACTGCCACAAGAGCTTGGACCTTTTGGTGGTCCGTGCCTGTAATCGAATGCGACGTTGTTTTCCTCGTAGGCTGTCTAGTTCCCTCGTCTTCTGAATCGTCCTCGTCATCGGCATCCTCAGCCAGGCCTTGGACACTATCCTTGAAATACCCCAATGGTGGTTTTCCTGGGTCAATAAGGTCCCACCTCAAAGTTGACAAATCTGAATCGATTTGCACCTCGGTCAGGGTAGTCCGAAGGATTTCAAGATGTTGATTCAATGCTCGTGCATTGGGATGTCTCCCACAAGCCAGTAGAACGTCCCTCGCAATAGTTGTGACGTTATAATTATTACGACGCAGAGCCTTCTTGGAGTCCAACGGCTCCACGATGCCATGTTGCAACAGTCTTGTTTGTGGAGCGGTCGGCTGATGCACGGGTGGAATAGCGCTTTGAACTGGAATAGGGAAGTTGGGATAACCATCTTTGTCACGGTCTTTGTGAGTAGCGTTCGCATTCATGTCGGTAAATGTGTACATTGGGTCAGCACTGTGCTTTTTAAATGCGGGCTCCAGATCATCTTCGTCTGCCTGTGTAAGGTCAATCAGCTCATGGAAAGTGCGCTTCCTTGCCGCCTCTTCCTTATTAGTAGGACCTTTTAGTTCTGGCTTTATAGGCACCATTTCTGCAACAAGTGCAGGTGTAGGGTACACTGGTGTACTCAGGCCAGAGGAAGAAGTATGCACTGGAGTGGATGCTGGTATAGAGTGCTCAGTAGGAGTCGATGATGTACCCACAACTCTCTTCATAACTGCAGGGGGTGCGATTGCTGCTCTTGGAACGCCGGCGCTGGTGATAGGTCCTTGCATAGGCTTGGGAGGTCGTGATGCCGAATTAACATCCGGTACAGCATGAAGGAGACTCTTTGCAAACGCTGCACGATCTAGATCGAGGCCCATACTCTCTAACTGCTCACATAGCTCGATATACGAAGGGTTCCCATCAAACATACCAAGGATTTGATTAGTAGACCGAGTATTCAGAGGATTTTTTTCGTTTAGATATGCCGTGGCTGCTAAAGCTAACGCAGCTTTCTTTTCCTGTGGCCAGATGGTAGTTCCACTGGCATGAGCAGGTGCGGCAGAGGTTGGTTTAGTCGGTCTTGTTTCAATTTGCACTACAACAGATGCAGTGAGCCCTTCAGCAGACAGTGTAGATACTTCTTTAGGATTTGCCTTTTCCCCTTCATTGGCATTCTGAAGAGTCGCAGAAGTCGCAGGAGTAGGTTTTGGAGTAGATTTATTTTGGGTTGTGGGAGACTTAGGGGCTTTGGCGCGTCTTTCCTCTTCCCATATGCGAGCTAGTAAAGCGGGATCCTTGCTGTTAAACTCACGCATCTTTGCCATCAAAGCTCGTATCTCTGATTCCATTCTATCGCCACCAGAAGGTATAGCGCTAGCCCAAGCGACAGATCCTACATTAGCAGTTGCAGGTTGCTGTAATCGGTTCACACTTGCTAAGCGCGCTCTCTCCTCCTCCTGCTTCTCCTTCTCCTCCTGCTTCTCCTTCTCCTCCTGCTTCTTCTTCTCTTCTTGCTTCTTCTTCTCCTCCTGCTCTTTACGGGCTTCGTCAGTCTTTCTTGCCTCCTCAGCACGTGCCGCATCCTCAGCAGCCTTCTTTGCTTGAATAGCTTCCTGCTTTCGTTGATACTCGGGCCACGGATCGTAGACAACCATTGGATCCACAGTAATTGTGCCCTGGTTGTATGGTTCTTGAACGTTGTTCGCGGGCGCTTGCGCAATAGATGCACTCGATGGAGTATTGCTATAAATATAGGGAGAAGAGGCCGCAGTGTTCGTGTTACCGGTTGCGTCGATAACTGGCAACTGTCGACGACTATAATCGTTATATGACGCCGCAGCTTTCAACGCCGTATTCTGTGTAATAGTCGCTGGCATCTGGATATTTTGTGTATGCTCCTTCTGTGCCGGGCTCCCAGATCGCTGTGGTTGTTGGTTGAATGTGGTCACGCCCCGTTGTGACGAATATCCAGCGGCAATTGCGGGCGAAGGCAATCCGCGGGACAGCACAGGCTGGCCACGATTCGCATTGACGCTACGGGGGCGGGCTTGTGGTGTCCCATACGAAGACGATGTGGTATGGCTTTGTAGCGGTTGGTGAGATTGTTGTATCGGTGGAGTATTCGTAGAATATCGAGAGCTAGCGTTGTTCGTGGTGGCAAACCCAGACTGACTTGCCGTGGTGACATTGGTTGACGTGTATGCAGTATTACTCATATTGTGCAACACTTCAGCAGCACCTCTCGTCGTCTCACGGTTGCCACCATAGCTGGTATCCCCACTCCATGTGCTATCCGTAGTAGCTCCATATGCATTTGCTTGTGCGCCGTACGATGGGGTCTGGTATGACAAGTCCGGAGTCTGGTACTGCCGTGATGGTTGCGAGATATTCGGATCTGGAACGGTCTGGTATGCCGAGTACTGTTGCTGCGCGGAGCTCTGCTGGTAGGGATAATTGTACTGATTGTAATTGTGAGAGGCCATGACTACTGCCGCCTAGATCTTCTCCACTCTTCCTGTGTGCCGCTTTGTATGACAAGTCACTCTGTCACCCATAGTATGGTGCCGCGGAAGGATGACTTGGGCGAGATCTCGTTTTCGGGTTCAGAAGTCGTGGTGAAGAGTAGATTAGATCATATACAAATCAAAAACAGGATCGACACGCGCGTGCAATACGCGACGCGTAATGATAGAAAAGCGATAGCGACGGCCAAGAGTTGTGGAGCACGTGCTAGAGCTCGGAGGCATTCGGCAGATGGAAGATAGTTATTCCATGCTAAGAGCGCTAAGCACTTGAGGCTAGACCCAACACTGCAAGCGAAGCGATTAGCCGCAATTTTACAACCACACACTCCCCAGCCTGCGGCAGTCTTTGTTCAGCACATCAACGACGTCGACACCACCAGCACAATGACTAAGGTTCAGAATTCCGTTGCCAGCTCGCGCCGCAAGTCGCGGAAGGCGCACTTTAGCGCTCCCAGCAGCGTCCGCCGTGTTATCATGTCGGTGCGTGGGCATCCGGAACAATGTTGACGAGCAGCCCTTCTGACTTTACCAGGCACCGCTTAGCAAGGAGCTCCGCGAGAAGCACAACGTGCGAAGGTAACTGAAACTCTGTGCCCATGGATTTTGTCCTTGCTGACCTAATTAGCATCCCCGTCAGGAAAGATGTACGCCAACCTTAACCTACGTGTATCCTGCGATAGCGATAGATACTGAACATTGCTAGGACGAGATCATGATCGTGCGCGGAACCCATAAGGGGCGTGAGGGCAAGGTTTCCTCTGTCTACCGCCTCAAGTACTGCCTGCACATCAACGGCGGTTCGTAGCTCCTGAAGATGTACGGTGTGGGCGCATATTGACAATCGCTTAGTTGTTCGGGAGAAGAGCAGCGGCCAGTCTGTTCCGATTCCGATTGCGCCCTCCAAGGTAGTTGTGACAAAGCTCAAGCTGGACAAGGTACGAGAGTAGAGTCAGCTACGAACAGGGCGACTAACGCAAGCAGGATCGTGAGAATATTTTGGAGAGGATAGGCCAAGGCCGCGAGGCCCAGAAGAAGAAGGCCTTGGCATAAATGGTGGCGTACTTTTCTCTGATTGACGACGATATCATGGCTGGGATGCCCGGGGAAATCGGCGCGGGCTGCACCTCTTTTAAACCGAGCGGACGGAATGCATAACATCTTTCACCACCTCGAACATGCCACAATGCGTGGAAAAGTAGGGCGTTATATCAGCATCAGCTCGGACAATGACATGCCTCTTATGGCTTGAGGGACTTCACTCAGCGATCTTTGCTATTGATTGCCTATAAACTTCAGCCGCACCTTGCCTTTGAACGCTAGGATATCTACTCCTCAACCCTTCTTGATGGTTGCATGAAGTTATACGACTAGCGAAGATCGAACGCACATAGCTTTTCAATAGCTACGCTTGCCTGCAGACCGTTCCCGAGACTTTCGATGAAAGGAGCGGTTTGATGGTGAGCCACATCGGTTCTCGGTACTAATCCTGCAAGAGCGTGTTTAATAGCCTATCGCCAGCTTCTTGGTCTGTTTAGATAGCCGCCGTTCAGACGCCGCGACTACAACGAAAGTGTAGAAGCATGAAGGGAGCACATCCTCGGAATATGCCACACCCACCCTGCACACCTGAAAGCTATCTTCCATGTAATTAGGCGCTCTTGACTGAACTAACCTTACATCGGACTTATTTGTAAGCCGACTAAGTTATGAAGCTCAATTCAGCTATAGTATTGCAGGGTTGGCTGAGTAATTGTGACGTTTTCGGCACTGTCGGTGTCCGATAAGCTCCGCATTTTCGTAATAGTACACTAACATGGCACCATCTCCTGATTCGTCACCAGACATGTCCGAATATCTAATCAATTTGCTTCATAAAAGTTGATTCACTTGAAGAAGCCCGGCTATAACATCCTTATCCTCTTGCGTTTTATTCACAAACAAACCACAACAGTTTTCTTGTTTGAGTAGATGATGTCTTCCAACCTGATTGCTATCATCGCTGGCGTTGGCGCTGGTACTGGTGCCTCTGTTGCGCGAAAGTTTGCAGCAGCTTATCCTGTCGTGTTACTTGCTAGAAACCCAGATAGCTTCGAGGGCCTTGCCCAAGAAATCAACTCAAGTGGTGGGAAGGCTCTGGGTATCAGCACAGACATCTCCGACTCAACCAGCGTCAAGAAAGCTGTCGAGGCCATCAAGAAAGAGTTCGGATCGGAAGTCGGCGCTGCAGTAGGTCCAAACCATGTGTCACATCATATTCATCAGATAAATAACAGCCACACTGGCGGCAATCTTCAATGCCAGCGCTAGTTTCCACAGAAAGCCTTTTCTCGAACTTCCTGAAGACGTCTTCTCTAAAGGACTAGATGTCAGCGCGAAAGGCGGCTTTCTCTTCTCGCAGGCCACCCTACCCTTCCTACTTAAAGGCGTAGAGCAGAAATCTCAGCACCCACCTTCGCTCATATTCACAGGTGCGACAGCATCCGTCAAAAGTAGCGCACTGTTGTCGTCTTTCTCTACTGGGAAATGGGCGCTGCGTGCGTTGAGCCAGAGTCTGGCAAAGGAGTTTGGACCACAGGGAGTGCACGTCAGTCACGCTATCATTGACGGTGTGATTGATACCCCGGCGACGAAGGGCTGGCTCAAAGATTTGGGGCCCGAGGCCAAACTGAGCGCTGATGGGGTAAGTGTGCTTATTAATACGGGTTACGTGTGTTCAACTGATGGATTCAGATTGCAAACGATTACTGGTATCTGCACACCCAGCCTGTGACAAACTTCACTTGGGAGATTGATTTGAGGCCCGCTGTAGAAAAGTGGTGAGGGGCTAGTGCTTGTTAAGTTGAGTGCTGAAGTATCAAGGGACGGTCATTTGTACACGGGTAAACTAGGAGATAAACTCGCCCGAATCTAAGTCAGAAATTGATGAATAGCCAACCTAACGGAACACTTTTGTTGACCTGCATCTGCTAGCATCTGCTAACTACTTAATCTGTCTGACTGAGAGTTTATCACTTGCGGCCTGTCAGATGATTTGAGGCTATTGCAATCCAACCTTCTCCGTTGGTTCAGCTCTGCTTTATAGTCAAACACTTCGTAATGCTCTTAGTGGGTGTTGTTATCATTGTATAAACTATTCAGTATGGCCCACCTATTTATGAGAGTGAAAAAAAAAAAATCTTTGACATCCTGTTGGCTCTAAGTTTTCCCGAGCTTTTTTTCTTGTTCCGCAAAAGTAGTTTCGCATGGTTCATAATGTTGATTTTTCACATGCACCGCTGTTAACTACCCATCAAAAAACCCCTCTCTGTTGGCCTATTTGAGGCTATTCCGACTCAACATCTCCTCCATTGGCTATGGAACTCTGCTTTGGTTTGATAATCACTTGTTCTTTGACTTTTTTTTGGGTCTCCTGTTCTATGCGCTATGGTACAGTTCGTTCTCTGTCGTCCAATAAGTGACAGGATATTCTTGCGCCGCAGTTTTCACATATAAATGGGAAATAAACCCTTCTCCTCCCTTCCATTGCAGCCTTTACTTTATCTATCTCCGAACCACACACTTCTAAGCCACGCGCAAGCCATTTACAGCTATGTTACTCTCAAACTCTCTCCTCTTCGCCCCTTTTCTCATCCTCTCTACTCTCTCTCTCCCATCAAAGGCACCAATGGTCATTGAATTTCATCACGAGGACTCCAACACCATCAGACTCTCTTCCACGAATGTCTCTGAATCGGAATTTGCTCTTCCCATCAGACCGACCCGCAATCCTCAGCCCATAGGGACTCCCGTAACCGGAAATGATGCTGGACCATCTTCGCGCATCGCCCACAAGCCTTCCCAGGTCCCCCGCTTCCCTCCAAAATCCCTCATGACGAACTGGTCCGACCCCTATGCCACCTCGACTCCCACGGCTTTGGAGACTATCGTTGTCCCAGGCACCCCCACCCCCGACCTTTACCCGCGGTATGGTTGCCGCGGGAGGTGTAACATTTATCACTGTGTCTTTTATTGTACAAGTCCTTGGTCTCGTAAGACTTGTAAGTGGCATTGTAATAATGAGGGTTAGATAAACCAAATGATGTTATGTTGATCATCGGTGGTGGTGGTGAAAGAGCACTGGCCCTAGCGGAAACAGAAAAGTCGGAAATAAAATTCGAGACAGGGACTACTATAGGAGGGCTATTGTGATTCTTTATTTTATATAGCTAGCTATCAAACCTCTCTACTTGTTACCACTTCCTTCCACGAATGGTAATGTCAAGGCGGTAGCGGCCTTCATACCATTTCAAACTTCTTGATACTTCCCTTACAATGATGCCTTGACATCCCCCATCTTCCTCCCCGTCACGGCACCAAAATACAAGTCTAATGCCTCGCATGTACCTTTTCCGTCTCGGAGCGCTATTACCACGCCAACATAACCATCCGGCCGCACGACCACGATGCCACCCTTTTCCTCATCCAACCCCATCTTAGCGTGCGCCGCAGCCTTAGCTTCCGGCACGCGCACATCCCAGACGTCGTCGGCGTAAACGTGATCTCTGTAGCGGGCGAAGGGCGCAGGCAGCAGTTCTTCTATTTCGACAGCAGAGCGAGGCGCGCCGAAGACAGAGCAAAGCGACAAGAAGCCCGTGTGGGGGTTGTGGGGTTCATGGTAACGGTCTGTAGTGGTATTATCGGTGTATGAGAAAGTTGAGAAGAAGGAGGATGGCCGGGTCATATGAACGGCGAGGTCACGAATAGCGGTTTGCGTAACTGACGGTTTGCCGGCGAAGAGGTAGATACGGTAGGAGCCATTGAGTGGGATTTCCTGTTCGAGGTGGACGACATTTGCATCGACTACGCGGGTTACGGTTGCGGGTGTCAGCGTGCGTCCGGTGCGAAGGGAGGTCTCCCTGCTAGTAGCAAGGATTAGGGGGTGCTGTGCTGGGTGTGACGGCCCCCAGTTTATGGCATTAGGGTTGTAGGCAACGCCGTAGCCTGATGTAAATTCGCATGAGGCCTTGAATGTCTTGATGAAATCACTGTCTTCATGCGCGTCATTAGCTGACGAAGCGCCGGCAACTTCACCGGCAGAGGGAAGCCGTGAGGAGAAGAGCTTTGCGTAGCGCGCGTCGAAGTCGAGCAGATTCTCGGCAATGAGCTTGCGCTCCGACTCGTAAGTAGAAAGAAGAGAGCGGGGTGCAAAGCCGGATTCTACGTGATGAATCTTCCAGGCTAGATTCACAGCGTCGAGGAATGCAGTGTTCATGCCTTGGCCGGCCTTGGGAGAGTGGGTATGGCATGCATCGCCCCCCATGAAAACACGCTCGTCAAGTGTGTAGCGCTCTGCAATACCTTGACCAATGGGATAAACGGAGTACCACTCAACACGGTCCCAGGAGATAGTATAAGGTTTTAGGATGTCTTTAGCACGCTCTTGAACCTCTTCTGCAGTGGCGGATTTCCGGGGATTCCAATCTTTGTCTGTTGAAGATGCGATCTGAATGTAGAGACGGACCATGTTGTTTTCACGGGGAATAACCATAATAGACCCAGCATCTGAGTGAATGGTGCATTTCATCTGATGCACATTAGAAATCTGAAAAAGTGCTAAGGTGGAGAAGGGATACCTTAATATCGGGGAAGTTTGTTCGAACGACACCGTCCATAACACCCCAAACGTGTGCAATAGGATCTTTGTACTTAATTTTCACACCAAGCTGATCCCTTACGAAACTCCTTGCTCCCTCACCGCTGAATAGGTACTTTGCTCGTATTGCTTCTGAGAGTGCACCATCTACGTGTGCAAGGTTGACCTCTACCGGATACAGGGGATCTACACCATCGTTTTTAAACCCCGTGATTGTCCACGGCCTCTGAATCTGCGTTCCATTTTTCTCAATGTCCTCAATAAAGACTCTTTCAATCAAACCCTGGTGCAGCAGCGTAGTGAATGGATATCTCGCATCAATGAAGCTCGGGCAGGACGCCCAGGTCCCCGTCCTGTGGATACCCTTGGCATTGGGATCCCAAAAGGCAACCTCGTAGACCTTGGCTGGTTCGTGCTCCATGATCTTACGCTTCAACCCCATGTTGCGCAACAGGTCGAGAGAGCGGGGCTGGATGCCATCCGCCCGACCGGTAGCCGTTGGCTCAGGTCGATTGTCAATGTGCTTGATCTTGTATCCCCATCTTGCCAGACACGTTGAGAGCATAAGCCCCACGGGCCCCGCACCGACGATAACAATGTCGTACTTCTCCGTCGCCATCTTGCGCACCTCTTTTCGGTCGTAGTATCAAGATTCAGGTAAAGGGAACGGGACACCGTGGTAGCTCGGAAGCGTGCAGAGAAGGGAAAAAAACCAGAAAGTAACAGCCCAGGGCACGACCTCGGAACGTAAGTGATATACAAGGGTATCAAAAGGGTGAAGCAACCACGTGCAGGAATTGGCGACTGCAGGATCGGCGGCAGCTCACTCTATTTAAATAAAGTAAGAACGTATACAAAGACGATCGACTGAGGACGTGGGTTAAAGTACGTGCCAGCCGCTGTTCAGATGGAAAGAAAGCCAGCACAAGCCGAAATCTCGTATGCGAGAAGCCGAAACAATCGGTAATCAAACCGGGGATGAGTAGCGCGCTTCAGGGCCATGATGCACAACGTCGACGAGGGCCGACTCGCGATGCCGTCACCTGGGTTGGGTCGCTTGTGGTTGGCAGATGGGGCGGGGGTGCGATGCGGGATAGCAAAACGGCAATCGAGAGATGCCGCCTTGCCGCTTTGGACCGTGGTGGAGCCCTGTCACGCTGATCACGTCCGTCACGTGGGGGTCTCCATCGCTCGCCCGTGCAGCCTCGGATGGCGGGCGAGACTTCTCCGAATGTCTTCACACGCGCTCCCTCGATGCTCTCTATCTCTCTGCTTACGGGGAATCCGGCTGAGCCTGCGACCTTCTCCACCTACCGACGGTGCACCGCATGCCGCTGCAGACATCCCATCCAACCCCGCCACTAGAGGACCCATGGAGGCGTGCGGAGGTAGAGAGGAGACGCAATCGAGTGACAACCTCTACATAGTATAGATGCAGGGCGTGCGGTATATACACCTGCGATCGGAACGATTAGGCCCCCTTCGTCGCCAGCACAGAAACCCTGGAAATCTTACCCGTACTGTATCGTTGCATAAGCTCAACCGCTATCTCGGATCCTTCGTCTTTCATCTCAGATCGATCTACACATTTCTACCACCGGCATGAGATCTTCACCCAGCGGTAATGTCGAGATGCATGCTTCATATCATCCTGCCCCTCGAAATAATGGCTCATGCACAACGCCTGGTCCAAGTCGTTTTCTAGAAACCTCTGGAAACGTGGCTAAGCCTCATTTCGTAAACGACCTGCCCGTCATCTGCAACTCACCCCTGTATACGAGCTGGAGATCCTAAAGCTGAAAATACAATACAATACTTGCCACATGGCAACGTGCAAATAATGTGCATGATAAAGTAACCGACTGTGGCATCATCGGTAAGCGACAAAATCTCATGCATGTCGGAATCCACCGCCACATTGACGAGCGTGGAGAAATATATGAGCTGATCACACCCTACGCATTGTCTAGCCAGACGCACGGCACTGCTGTTGAGCACAAAGTTAACGAGCTTTGTGTTCTGTTTTTACCATCCCCACTATGAACCTCCCACCCAGGCTGATCTATCTACCACCTTATATTGCATGACCCAGAAGGGAAGGTGGAAAATGGGATACAGCCACATAGCCATTACGTTTGCAGGCACCTCCCATAGTACATAATACTATAAGGCAGTGGCCGTTGCGACCATGAAGAGGAAACGGACAAACTGGTCCAGGGGGAAGTGTGGGGATAGCTGGCGCCAAGCTAGGGAAGTACAGGGATATATTTAGTCAAAGGAAAGGGGGAAGGGGCTTTGATGAAATAGCAGCAACCGGAAACAAGTTACTCTACCAGGTGGTCTATATAGCTGCTAAGAAGAATTCTTAGCAAGGGAATACAAAGACTTTCAAAAAGCGCCTTTGATTGTACAATGAGTACAAAAGCTAAGAGAGCCCTTCTGCAACAGTTGAAAACTACGTCACTGGAAGCACAGCATAGCAGTCAAGGATAGTTTTGAATTTGCTTTTTGTTTCATTTTTCATACCAGACCTAGAGGGTATCATGAACATTCGGAGGGGGGCGGATGGGATGGGTTTATCGAAAATGTAGGCGTCTGGAAAAGATAACAGGAAACCCCACCCGAAAAAAAAGAACAGACTCCGCCCAATATGCACAATATTGTTGAAAAGACAAACATCGAACGGGAAAAAGAGGACTATAATACCCGTAATCCCAGCAAGAAAAACCCAGCCGCGCTGTGCAAAAAGCCCTTCCGCCCCCAAGTGTTTCCGTTGTGTAGTGCAGTTAGAACAAAATCCAGCAAATTATGAAGAAAGACGTCCGAGGATCGAAGAAACTCACTGCCCCTTTTGCTATCGTCGGGCACCACCAACCTCAACCTGATGCGATGTGCGTTCGAATCCCAATTTTCTCCGCTTCGCCATGCCGCCATTGTCTTCTCCTCCTGTTGATTCGGCGTAGTCGTCTGTGAAACCCTCTCCGTAACCGTGAAAAGAAGCGTCAGTGTACTGTCGCTTCGCCCCCGTTCTCTCCGGTCTTGACAACCGCGACCCCGCTGAGGGAGCATGTGGATTTGGCGTCGCTGAGGCCGAGGCTGCTACTCTGTGTGGTGCGCCTTCGGGTGCGGCTTTTGACTTTACGGTCTCGTCTGTTCCAAGGTATCCGCGGAATTTCGCATTCTCCGATGCTGGTAAGGGGCCTGGTGCCATGCCACCCAATGCTGCGTTGAGCAACTCGTCAAAGACCGGATTAAGGCCTCCCATGTCAGGAGTAAGTGCACTGTGCATGTTCTTGCCTACAACGTGTAATGATTGGTAATCATGATCAGGGATGCTGTAGAGCTCGGTGAGCTTTCCTTCCATCTTAATGGCTTTGGGCTTCCCGGCGATCTGAAGCGCCTTAATGTGACCCTCATAAGACTTCCTAAGCTTGTTGATTTTCTCCCCAGTGTTTGGATCGTGTCGCGCCACAGTATTCGCAAGGTTGTTGAGCCCATAGAGATCGAACAGATTCTGCGAGGAATGCGGCCGAGAAGGCTCTTGGGCTAACACGTAATACAGATCAGTACCTTTGCGCAAAACTGCCCTGCATAACAGGGAACCTTACCACTTTGGCAGAGCTTGAACAGCTGGCTGCCACAGATCCCTTTCGCCGCTGCCACGCCTCCCTCGGGCGAGAATATGCTTTCTTTTTGCCGGTTATGGTTGGTGAGCCTGTGACGTCCCAACCGCGCCGCACCATCACCATACGTTTCGTCCATCAGCGCATCGCCATCGCTGTCTACAATGGCCGTAACAGAGGGTCCAGCGAGACTGGTGGGAGTTGGTAAGGGATGCGCGTTGGTCGCCGAGAGCGCCGACTGTGAAGCCTGCTGTGACATGTGCACGGAGGAAGGGGGTGTCATTTCGAGAGAGGCCGCATGTGAGTTCATGGCAGGGCCGCCATTGCACTGCGAACTCATGTGGGGGTAGGGCGGAGAGGTGGGTGTGTTTGGGTGGACAATGGGCGGCTTTGTTTCGCTGGTCTTGGCGGCGACGTGGTACGGCGGGGAGGCCGGAGAGAATGAACCCGTCAAGCGTTGGCGCTTCGCAGTGTGCTCCGACATAAGGGCCGCAGCGTCTGCAGAGACGGCGGACGAGGGCGTGGGCAAGTGAAGGGCGGGTGGGCTTGCAGGAAAGACGTCGGCGGCAGCCCCGTTGGCTTAGCGTGCCGAAAGGCGCTGAGGGTCGCTGTTAGCCGGCGCGCATGCGATGAAGAGACAGCGACGGGCGGAAAGAGGCGTACTCGCGCGGGCAGGCTGGCGGCGGGCGGTGGGCTGGGGGAGAGCGGGTTGCGGGTCTGGGGTGGTGGGGGGGTGGTGGTGGACGAAGTCTGGAGAGGCGATGATGGCGGCTGAAGCCCTGGCGCTCGTTTGACGCATCACGTGCGCCGCGTTAATCAAAGGATCATCGCCAGCGCCCAGACGCGCCAGTTTCACTCCACCCACACACCAGCACGCGCATTCACCCTCCCGCATACCGCCCTCTGCGCTCGCCGATGCTGGCGCCGCCCACCCGCCGCGGCCAGTATGGATGACGCTGCGTCCGCCAGCGCATCGGCGGCGCACAGACAAGCCGTAAATGCCAATGCCGCCCCAAACAACAACGCGCCCAAGGTGCAGCAGCCGAAACCTCAAGCCCTGCCGTCGCGTTCCGGACCCAGCTCCATCCTGGTGTCGCCGCGCCAGAAGGGCAACCCCATCCTGAACAGCGTGCGCACCGTGGCATGGGAGTACTCGGACATTCCCGCCGATTACGTCCTCGGTGCCACGACATGCGCGCTATTCCTGTCGCTCAAGTACCACCGCTTGCATCCAGAGTATATCTACAATCGTATCCGCGACCTCAAGGGCCAGTACAAGCTGCGCATTCTCCTCGCCATGGTAGACATTGACAACCATGAGGAGGCGATACGAGAGCTCTCAAAGACGTCTCTGGTCAACAACGTTACCATCATGCTTGCTTGGAGCGCACAGGAGGCTGGTCGCTATTTGGAGCTTTACAAATCATTGGAGTTCACCGCACCCACTAGCATCAAGGCCCAGCAGTCGTCAAGATATGCAGACAAGTTTGTCGAGTTCATCACGGTGCCTCGCAGCATCAACAAGACCGACGCATTGGGTCTTGTTTCCAATTTTGGAAGCGTCCGCACGGCTATCAATGCGTCTCCTGAGGAGGTTGGGTTGATTGCTGGATGGGGAGAAAAGAAGGTACAGCGTTGGTGCAGCGCGGTCAGGGAGCCGTTCAGAATCAGGCAGGCTGCGAAACGGGGAGGTCCTTCGCAAAGAGAACCCGTGCCCGATACCACTGCTTCCGGTCTGGGCCGAGAAGCTGGTTCGCTTGCCGGTGATGATTTTCTTGAATTGGAAGATGATGATGAGTTTAGGAACATTGCACATCAGAGCCTGGATGATGCAGGGCCATTGGCGATGGAAATGGCCCATACAGCCCCCCCTATAGCGGCGTCGGACGCTGACAAGCGGCCTACTCACCGCATAGCAGAGGATACAGGTTTGCTTCAAGCAAGCGATGGCATAGAAGGTCAAGCAGCTGGCTCAGTGAGTGCAAAGAAACGCAAGCCGGAGGATGAGGGCATAAGCGAAGGCATCATGGCTGCGCTCAATAAGCTGCGGAAGCAATAGATATGGTTTTCAAGTATGTATCGTAATGCTGTACCATATATCACTCGTCTCTAATGGGAAATAGGATGTCAAATCCTGCATGTCACTTGAAGATCCCAAAGCGCTTTTACAATAACACAAGGCTTCAACTGTGGAGCTTAAAAGCGGCGCTATTCTTTTTGTCTTGGATGACACGCTTGGTATAGAATAGGCTTAACAATTGGTAAAACGCTGAGCTAATGCTGGGCTTCAGTCGATGCTTTTGAGCAGCTGGTGACTAGGACGAGGGGAGCTGTACGTCGGGTATGCAGAGAACAAACTGGTGCACTTCATTGTATTAGGACAAGGCTTCCTGGAACCGGCTATCGCTAATCGATGGTGAGCATAACTTGTTTTCACGAATTTTGCTTTTCGTTTCACTAGATCGTTAGACACTATCCCTAAACAAGTGAATTGTACGACCCTTACAGTCTAATGCTTCGTAAAGTAGCAGTCTCTCGTTTTGGAGGGCTTGTCATATATCCTAGAGCCGATTCTAAGTTTAGTCTACCAGTGATGCGCCCATGGCTTCTAGTCTTAAGGACTGATCACATGCTTGGATTGATGTTAGGTATTAGTTACATTGCACTTGATAGAGGAGAGCACTGTTCATAAATTGATCTTTAAGCTTCGACCTTCATTGATTCAACAGATTGAGGACCTTCGAGGATGCAACGCATATCTAACGGTCAGAATTCCTAGGAAGGATTTCTAGGAAGTGATAGTAGCAAAAGGGGATGTAAGATGAGCGGTACTTCAAATGAATGAGTTTGGTACTTCATTAATAAGCTGTAAGACTCTCGTGGAAGTGAATTTCAACAAAAACCAATTAACAGTATTCTCTGCATTCTAGGCAATTACCGATTAACTAGTAGTACAAAAGAATCCCTAAGCCAACAACAGCGATGGGAACTCAAAAGGAATGCCTGATGCAGCGCTACTGTGAGTACGGTATACGCTTCCATGAGTTGTTGGTCGGTCGACGTGAGAAGTGGGTAAAGAATGTATAGCATTAGAAGTCAGTGAACTGAGAAATCCCTGATAACATTCAATAGAAACATCCTGGAAATACAAGCCATCGCCGAACTATAACATAGATGCAGAGAGAAGGAGGGAGAAGCGTGCCACTTGTGTCTCAGCGAGAGTGAGATGGCTGGTTTGGAGTTATTATATTTTTATTGACTTCTTCGCGATGCTGATTCGTTTACAGTCTGTTGGCTAATTGCGATTTGATGCCTTTCCCAACTAGGTACACGAATAAGTCTAGACGATATAAGGTGTCAGCTAGTGTATTGTAGATTATTATAATAAGCCTGAAACGGACGCGTTTGTTAGCAGCGTGGGGAACACACAGAGTGCACGATATTTTAAAGGGGAAGACAGGAAACTACAAATATAGTGAGGAGGCGTACTTGTAACGCGAGATAGATAAACTGGTCGGGACATTAAGGGTTCTTAGAGTCTTTTGTGCCCTGCTATTCTGTTCAAAATATTCCTTCAAAGACCCTGAGCGCCTTTTGTTCCCTATGAGGGCTCTCGACCAGGTCATAGCACAGAAGTCGAACTATCCTATTAAACATATAAAAAACTCTCAAATAGGAGAGGGGGGAACGCAAAGCCCTCTAAGCTAAGACGAGAGTTTGAACCCAGTGATAGTTTGGGAAGCAACTACTAAGCTCACATAAGCCTGCATAATCTCTGTATCACTCTCCGTGAAGTAGCATTCCATAAAGTTGAACACCATGAGCCATTATACGAAGAAGATCGCCAGAACGTTGAGCGGTAATATGATGAAGAGAAACCAATGGAGACAGTTAGGATTATCGCTCAGTGTGTCGTGAACGGCAAACACGACGAAACGGAAGTGCTTGAGGCGCGGCATGGTAATAGGGACTGAGCGAGGTAAAAAGATCGACAAACCTTTGTGAATTTAGAGGAAACTAGCTACTGTAAAAAGTAGCCACTGGAGAAACTGGAACTAAAGGTAGCAGAGAAGCACATAGACAATAGGTAGACGAGCCTTAGGGAGAACGAAGGGAGTTTGAGGAGAACGCTACAACAATTTTTGCTTCGAGGAGACTGGTGATGTTTTCAAGAAGCATTCATACTTCATTATGAAAAACTGAGTATTGTTGGTCAGAATGCTTGTATAAGTACGATAGTGCCCTTGAGGTGTAGGAGAACTCTCTCAGATGACTCGCTTACGTAAGTACGGCGGTTTCTCCAAGGTGCACAAGTACGCTAAACTACGGATAGTCTGAAGCGACGGGGGGTTGGCGAAGAAGAGGGTGGAGGGCCATGGTTAGAAACGTTGGACGAATAGATGATGCGCGGTACACGCGCTCAACACCGCCACACACTGAGATCACCACTGCTATAACCGTTTTGCGCGAACACGAGGCCAGAAGTTGTTCGGACGTTTCTATATTTATGTTCTTGTGCGTTCCGAAATTGGATGCTTACTCGATGAACGGACCTCCTTCCTTCCCCGGCTTATCAGCTCTACCTGGCCATGCAGCCCTACAGCCGAATCGGCGGAGCTATCTCTGCACTTATGCTTAAGGCGCGCTCGGGCCACTGTCTATTTTATCCGTCGACGAGCAGAAGAGCGGTCTGTGGTGTGGGACTGAGCTTGGGTGATGGGGTGTTGAGTAAAGCTGAGGAGCCTGTTGCTGACACAGTGCTCTTAAAAACAAAGTGGGTGAGTTAGGGAGGGGGGATAATGTGGACGGATTCGAGTAGCTGTTCTCGTCCTGCGATCTACTATGCTTGCAGCACAAGCGTGCCATGTTATCCGTGACGACACCCGTGTTTCTTCTAGTCCAAATCATTCTGAACAGGAGTTATTGCACTTGACCATCCAGATCATTTTGGTCGAGCTTGCTTCGGGATAAATGACTACATCATCTGCCTTGGTGACTACCCTTCCAACGTCTCACCGGTCTTTGTGGGAAAACCAGGGACGTGCTCGATCGCTTGCCTAATAAACAATTATGGTTTGCAGATTAGTGATTGGCATACCCACTTACGGACAACATGTCTACCATCCAACGCCCTTTCTAATAATGTACAGGCATCTAAGATTCGACGTCTGCCGGCCGGAGTATTGCCCCGCAATATGCCCTCCTCGTGGTGGCACCCTGGTCACGGAGGTGGCACGATGTCCGTTCAAGCTGCTCGCCCTACGCACTCTGCAAGACATGCACAAGTGGACCACGATCATGGTTTTGGTTTCCCTTTTTGATAGTCTTCTTGTTTTACTTGCAGCTGATTGATTAGCCAGACCAAATCCTGAGCCAGGATAATGTCTAGCTGTTGCTCTTCCACTTCCTGTGGGATGGCGTATTGTTGTAGGTCCGGGCGTGACTCGCATCCGGCGTCGTGGAAAATCGGACAACGCTGCCGGGTTACGCTATGAACATAACCGTTGGTGAACCGAGGACTTTCTGAGTCTCCGCAGGAACACAGTTCCTTGGGGACGTGGTTGCCTAACGGCCTGAACGAACAAACAATAAGGTGTCCACAATAGCTACGAATGCGACCCCTTTTCCATCGCGCCATGGTGGCACAAGGGAATAGCGTAGACTGCAACGCATACTTAAAGTCCATCCTCGTTATGACCCTTATGGATCTGCTTCCCTACCCTCAAGCAAAATCAAGCAGCTCCTTTGGACCGTAACTGTACCGTTGACATTTACCTCGTCTAACTAACCACTAACGCACGCTCAACATGCAACGGCCAAATAACGCAACTCGCCAGAACAGGTACGGACATGCTCAGGTGACCCAGATGCAAGCGAGAGGTTACGCACCAGTGCAATCCTATAGCAATAATAGGGTGAGCCAGCTGTCGAGCATTAGAGACGTAGCACTGGCCCTACCACGGTCAGAGAATGGTTACGAAGCTGGCCATCACGCGGACTCACAACCCCACGGAACCCAGCCTAATGGCTATGGGCAATATGGCTACTCTCCAAACCCTGGGGATGTGCATCGGCAGCAACGACCTACTGCTCCTCAGCAATGGCAAAGTGTCCCTCGGTCTTGGCAAGATATCAATCCAGCTGTGGATCGGATCGTAAGTGACCCAGCACTAAGCCAAGATATTTCTGCTCCTCCTTCCAACGCTCGGAACGCGTACCCACACACTCTGACTCAGGGTTACACACAGTCTCGATCCTACGAACAACGGCAGTATGCTTCAAATAAAGATAGAGTCATTCGGGGTCAGCAACCTGGGCTTTCTGTGGCAGATCTAGAGCGACTCAACAACGCAAACACACCCATCGCCAGCGTCGATCGGTGGTCAGGTGCAAATCAACGTGACGGTCCTTGGGACGGCGTCGGACGTGTGACGCAGGAGGAGCGTGGGCATCAGCGAACGGACGGCTGCTGATTTGTAGCGGTAGAAATGATAGACGCTGGGTTTCGATGCATGCGATGTGACGGATATGCAATGCTCATCGTTATCGGCAAACCTTGTTTCGTGGGAATTGACCGCGTGCCCCGACGATAGGCCTGTTGCACGTTCTAGGCATGTACACGCGGCGGGAGCGCTCTCTCCGAGATGCGCGGAAAGGGCATGTGGACGGGGATGGATGTTCACCGGAAGTTAGGAGGATTAGTGACGTGGCTGATCGCAGTTGCTTTTGGGCAGCTGGCTTGGTGGGGGACTGAGGTCATATCAAATGTGCTCATCAGTGAATCAGGTAGCGCTTCGGTGCCGCGGCACGGAATTCATATTGTTCATGATCGTGTGGTTTGCTCAAGTGGTGTTGTTGTAAAGCAGCGCGGGTGCTACAGACGCTACGGGAGGCACTAGGGCGGGATGCGGCTCTACAAGGCGGCTGGGGCCAGCGTACGCACATGATGGCAGGTCTCGGAGAGGGTCGGGTAAGAGGCAGGGCTGCCTATTGCCCCGCATGTTCAATCTATTGTTGGTTACCAGCAGCCGGGCCAGTTATAGGACGTGCACCATGCTTGGCACACATGGCACATGCTTGACTTGACAACGCCGATGCCCCCTCTTCTTCGCACTCTCACGCCCCACCTGATCTGGCAATTGTCGCGATGTCAGCCCTCCGTTTCCGTCTTTCCAAGTACCGACAATGAGGCTGACCTCATTGCTAGGTCGAAATGTGCCCAGGAAGCCCCATGGCAACAAATGGCCTGGTTGAGGCCGCTCATAATGCTGATAAGGGACGGCACGTCCGTTTGCCTGCTTTGCCCTTTCTCTTAGCGATGGGCTCGCTTACACTAGATTATGCACGTGCGTAGTCCTCCCCAATCTAGTTCTCCAGAGTCCTCCAGTTGCCCCCCTCGGCGCTGTCCGACCTGTGCCACGTACGAGCATGTTGGACACGAGGGTTTGATTGCGAGCAACAGATGGGACAAAAGTTTATTCAAGTCTCTGTAACCTTGGAATGCGGGCCCTTCAAGCCATTGCCTGCGGAACATCTTCCAAACATCCGCGTTACATGGCTGACAGAAAAGCTCAGCCCTGTCCCCTACGGACTCGGTCTGACCAGCGGCACCCCCTTCACGTTCCTAGATGCCCGAATCCGCCTTGGGCAGAGCCTCGTAAGGAGCTGTGTGACGTTCATTGGGGACTTTGGGGGCTGAGTCTGCAAAAGAGAGCCTCAGTCAATTGCTCCGCCTTCTTCATCAAAGTATAAGTGGATTCGTTTCCAGCAACACCCCCGATGAGAGAAGCTTTGCCAAAAGAAAAACTCCTTCTGCGCTCCTCTCGAATCTCTGCTCGCTTCGTAGCTTTCACGCTTTACGGTCCCGATCGCTGAAAACCGGTCAGCAAAGGACCCTGCAAAAGAGAGTATCCGATACAACGCGTTCCTCCAGCCATATACTTTGTCATCATTCTCATTAACCCCTCCAGAGCGTCACTTCACGGCGACCGGACTCCACATGCACGACGTCGTTGATTGGGCCTTGTTCGTGTTGCCTCACTCTTATGGCGCCGCATCGCACACCCGGAGCCCCGATTCAGCCGTTAAAAATAGTTCGTCTATGTGATCCGACTGCCCGGGTGCTTGATGTGCATACCGGTCAAAGACGCCTGGTCTTCACACACGGCATCACCGGCTGTTTCCCTTCACCTACGTGATTGTGTATCGCTGTCTGCAGCCGCCCTGTCTATTTCCAGATATGGTGAACCTTCAGGCTCACCATTCTTATTCACCTGCTCATTTCCTCCAGGAATGATCTCAACGCGACCAACCAGATGTTGCTGAGGCACGTAGTCAAATTTTCAGCAGCTAGGCTAGCACCACTTAGTTCAGGTGGCCGGGCGATTGATACAGCAATTGACAGGGCTAGCGACCAGCATACCCAGGTATCTCCGCTAGGAGAGCCGAAATCGATGACCAGTTGTTTTCTGCCATGCAATCTTGCCCTCGCCCTCTCTGAGGCAACGAAGGGCACTTCGCTTGGATACTACCGAATAAGCCCTAGCGCCTATGTCCCTCTCGTGTCTTTGTTGTGTCCGACCTGACATAGAGTTAGACATTGCAACGCAACCTGGTGAAACGCCTGGGCCCCGCTGAAATGGATCATATGCGACTACCTGCATGTTGCAGTATTATTTCCAGCGGGACAAAGGGTTCTCGGCTCCAGCGACCTTGTTCCTCCATTTCTGGAGTATCTTAAAGTCCTCCAGATACTCTTGCAGGCGAGCTTCAGATAACCCGAGCTGGAAATCCGATTTGAAAAGTACAATGCGCGTTTTGATTGAGCTGCGTGACTGGTCTTTCGAGTTGGTGTTCGTACGCACCCTGATATTTCTTACAGCGAGACAAAGTACGCTAACATGTTTAATAGGCTCATGTGCTCTAGCCGCAAGAGTGCCAAATCCAAGGACAATCGTCCTCACTCGGGGACATCATCCTTCTCGAACTGTTTTTCCGTAAGGGACAAGTTCCCCAGAGGCCGGCCTCCTAAACCAAAACACGGGTATTGTTCAAACTTCCATACTCCAGACCAATCGAACAATCCGCCCCACACCGCAAACAACAGGCTATCACGAACGTTGGAAAGGATAATGATGCATCGGTCCCGTTCACCGCCACCAAGTTATTCGGCTGCAACATCGTCCATCCCAGTAGAACTTGGCACCATGCCCCCCGAGCTCCCAGGTAGTGACAATGCTTGGGAACTTGATGGAGTCAATGTCTGTTTTCCAAATAGAGAGGCTTCTTGTCCAGACAGTCACCGTGCTTACCCTTCAGTGGCACAATCCACAGCCTGGCAGGAATCCTGTCGTCACGCCATCAATCGTCCTGGACCTACCAGCACATCATGTATACAATATGCAACGCAATATTTAGCGCAGGGGCAACGTACTACTGGTGCGCCGATCACACCTCGGAGCGTGGGCGCTCAGCATATGTCTATGGCAAAAGACACGCCTCCAGGTCAACACCAAAAAATGTCCCCGATCTCCCTTGCTTATTTTTCAAGTCCCGAATCTATTTACAGTAATAGCTTTTCGCAAGCATCACCAGAAGCGCTAGGTTCCCCTGTTGAAATCTGTCCATTCTCCCCTAAGGATATATCTACGGGAGGCCGAGGACCATGGACCAATGACATAATATATACTCCTGCTTCCCAAGTGGAAGTCTCAAGCGGCTACCTCATCTCGCCGCCCTCCGAAGACGGCCAGGGTCAGAACAGCATCTCATCTATCTCACCCATGTCTCTTAGCTTCCCTGCTGAGGAAGGCCGTCGTAGTCATCGAATGATGCAAACGCAATCTATTAAGCCTCTTTCGCGTACCAATTGGAGCCCAAGCACCGCGCCCAGCGTATTCAAAACAGGGCGAACTCCACACTACTCATCAGCCTTCAGCAATCAGTTCATCAACCGTGCAGCTCACATTGAGATGCGTGCATTTTCTCACGGCCATTATGATACGCCTTCAAACCTTCTCTCATTCACTAACGGGGCGCCGACGCGCTTCGCGACCGACTCTGGGCAGCACCTGGATTCGATGTCGGATTTGCACCAGCCCCCAATAGTCGCCCCGGGCCCGACCTGGAAGCCCCATGGAGACTGCCACATTACACTACAAGAAGACATGGGCCATGAAAATAAATCGAGGGTCTCTCGCGTCCCATCTGACATCTCAAACCGCCGTAGCCAACCCGCCTTGCCTTTATCGCCTCGCCAGAATGAATCCATCTCCCCTCCTTTACCATCACTGCCACCCCTGGACTGCGCTTACTGCGGCAAGAGATTCAGAGGCCAGTCCCAAAAAGGTAATCTCAAACGTCATATCCGCTCTTTCCACCCAAACTTCGCCCCCAACGTGGACATTGGCATAATGGATACTAGGCGGATGCAGTTCAAATGCAGGCATTGCGTTAAGGAGTATGGGCGAACAGATGCAAGAAGGAAACATGAGTGGAAGGTGCATAGAGAGGAAAATTGCCGACCGAAGAAGAGAAGAAGGGTGGAGTAAGGCTCTAGGTGTGGGATTAGGTGGGAGAGGAGGTCATAGGAATCATTAACCCTGGGGGTTTGGGTTCTGGCCCCGGCTTCAGCTAACGTATCGTGGGTACGAATCGTCTTCTTGATCTTGAGGATTGAGCTGGTACCTTTGGAAACAAAGAGGCGGTTCTTGACTATGACGGTGGTCGCCTTCTTTACCTCTCCCTAAGCTAATTACGTGGTGGTGGGGGGTTTAGTGGATAGTATTTATTTCTGTGTGCTTTAGTTGGTGGGAGGGAAACGGCGGAGAAGAACATAAAGTCGGAGTTATTAATATGATAATATGATGTAGTAATGATTATATGACAGTTGCTCAGAATGTAATCTGTGGCCCTCTCGACTCATCGGTTTAAACGATGTGTTGTTGGGACTAAACAGGATATGGTGCTTAGAATGTGCATGTGCGTTGGGCTGGAGCTGCCTGGTGTATGAAGCGTGGGTGTGGGATGCAAGGAACAAGGGGATCGGTGTGGCTGCGGGAACACGGACGCAGCTAAGTACGGCCAACTAGGTGATTGGGAGAATGCTCGTCGGTCATAGAGGTGAGGTGCACCGGATATGTTTATGGGATAATAGTACCAAAGGGTTATGTAACCGTGGGTAATGTGATAGGAGGCAAGGAAGGGAAGGGGTTGGTGAATCGTGATCGATTAGTGCTAGTGATCAGGCGCGGAGGCGGGTATTAAAGGTGGAATGGAGGGGTGGAAACCTAATTACATGTCCGATATTTATAGGATTGTAAGGGCATGCAGGCGTCATTGTGTAGGTACGACGGAAGGGGAGGATGAGTCGTGTGGGGAGTCTATAGAAAAAAAAAATTGTAAAGATACTGAATACTACTATTAAAAGGCGTTCATGGATTTCTGTTTCCATACACCATTATATTGGTTAATATACCCCCACAAAAGCCTTTATGAATCCTTCTTTCTTTCTGTTAATTTTTTCTAAACACCTCTAAGACTGCCTTTACCTCAGGATAGTATCAAATCCTGAAATTTGGGGTTCTAAAAGAGGGTGGTATGGCGAATTGTGGGTGCCTCAAGTTGCTAGTATATATGAATAGTGACTCTAAGCGGCTTAAGTTCTTCCTTCAGCCAGTCTTGAATTGTTATCCATCATCCTGGTAGGTTTTGCAAAAAGGTGAACTTGCACTCACATATAACAATGCTCATTGATGTTGTATAGTAGCTTGGTGGTTTGCTGGGCATATCGGTATGTATTAAGAGACGGATTATAGTTTTAATAGCCCGATGACCCTACTCGATAGCCTACCCTACGATATCCGCTTTGGCTGATGTGTGAATTTAATTTACTGGGGTGCTTGGGTTAGTTGATCTATTAATGAAATTGGATGAGAACACCAAGCAACCAATGAAGAACGAGAACTTGTAAAGAACTTATTCTCATTTAAATTGAAAAGGAGTGATGGTATCAGTTACACGCAATGATGCTCCCTTCGAGATTCTTTTTGCCGTTCTTTTGGG
>Ga0247757_10000063_pt1 | contig 78431 bp, 67 predicted proteins | sample UWRJL126311R4_FD_180929 | JGI IMG/M metagenome (GOLD analysis project Ga0247757, IMG submission 180929) | Plant litter microbial communities from Arlington Agricultural Research Station in Wisconsin, United States - UWRJ-L126-311R-4 | ecosystem: Environmental > Terrestrial > Plant litter >...
CGTTGCGTTCGGAAGCCAAGCCGCCTGAACAACGACGCGGGCGGACACCAACCCACCACGCCGTGGAGCAGCAGAAATCCGAGCTGCGTACCGAAGAACGAAAGGAACCCGGTACGCCGTCGCGCGAGCATCGGGGTCGATGCATAGCGCGCCAAGCCAACGGAGAACGCGGCCCCGCCCACGACGGCAAAGTTGACCATCAACGCGCGATCGACATCCCATTCATGGTCCAACTCCGCCAACCTTTGTCTAATCGCCTCCGGGCCATTGCTGATGCACGCGTCGACCGAGCCCTCGGTGGTGCGATCGATGCGTTCATTGACCTTTGGTGCAGTGTGCTCGCGAACGCGATCGCCGTTGAACGCGCGGTCCTGATTCGATGGCTGACTGATTGAGATTTGGTTCATCTGGCTTCCTCTCGTGACGCTCAAACCGCGGGCGGATCTTGCTCGCGCTCGTGATGGCGATGCCGGGCAATGGCTTTGATGAAGCCAGGCAGCGCCCGGCCCGCGTTGCCGTCCTTGGCAATGACGATTCCCGGATCCGCCGCGCCCGACGGCAACGTCTTGGGCACTCCTGCAGCATCCAATAGGCCCTCACCTGCGCCCAGCACCAAGATCGGCTTGGCATGACGATACTGCGCTTGAATGAACTCCGCCGTCTGCCCAATCCGGCTCAGCGCGGCCACTGCTTCCTCACCGCCGAGTAGGGCCACCGAATCGAAGAGCACGGATGGCATGGTCTCCAAGGTGACCTCCACTTCGAGCGAATCGCCGGCGGCGGTCTTTACCGAGCCGAGCCGAGCACCGACGTAGCGCGGCACGGCGCCTTGCTCGATCAAGCCAGCGTGCAGCGCTTCGGCAGCCTCACCGTCGATTCCGTCGGCCACCAATATCGCGACTTTACGGGTGCGAATCGAGCCGTCACCCGGCAACGCGAACAGCGACAGCGCCTTCGAGATCTGGACTTCCGGTTGAACTGCCTTGGCGGCTTTGGGCAAAGGTTTCGGCATGGCCATGCCAAGCTCGGCAGCCAGGGTTTTGGCGAGCTTGGTGTCGACGTTGGCGAGCGACGCGACCATGCGTTCGCGGATCGCGGGGACCTGTACTTTCGTGAGTTCGAAGCGAAGTCCACGCCGGATGTGCGCCTGCTCGACCGGAGATTGACTGTTGTAAAATAGCGTTGCCTGCGTGTAGTGATCGGCAAAACGCTCGGCCTTGCCGCGTACCTTGTCGTCTTGGATGGGCTCCCGAAACGAAGTAAAACCCGCCGCGCCGGCCTGATAAGGGCAACCGCCTCCGAGCGAGTTCGGCTCATAAGCCACACGCCCGCGGTTGATTGCTTGGCGATGCATGCCGTCGCGCTGGTTGTTGTGCACCTGCGCGACCGGCGCGTTGATAGGGATTTCGTGGAAATTGGCCCCGCCCAGGCGCGAAATCTGCGTGTCGACGTAGGAATGAATACGCCCCGCGAGCAGCGGATCGTTCGAAAAGTCGATGCCGGGTACGACGTGCGCCACGCAGAACGCCACCTGCTCCGTTTCCGCGAAGAAATTATCTGGGTTGCGATTGAGCACCATCTTGCCGACCGGGGTGAGCGGCACGAGCTCCTCGGGGATCAGCTTGGTCGCGTCCAGCACGTCGAAGCTGAAGCTTTCGGCCTGCTTCTCGGTGAACATCTGAAAGCTCAGTTCCCACTCCGGAAATGCGCCCGCCTCGATGGCTTCCCATAAATCGCGACGGTGAAAGTCGGGGTCGGCCCCGCAGATCTTCACCGATTCGTCCCAATCCAAGGAGTGCGTTCCTGCGATTGGCCGCCAATGGAACTTGACGAAGGTCGATTTGCCCTGCTCGTTCAACAAGCGAAAGGTATGCACGCCGAAGCCTTGCATCATGCGCAAGCTGCGCGGCAATGCGCGATCCGACATGGCCCACATGATCATGTGCGTCGATTCGGGCATCAGCGAGATGAAGTCCCAGAAGGTATCGTGAGCGGTCGCGGCCTGGGGCATCCCGTGGTGTGGCTCGGGCTTGGCGGCATGAATCAGGTCTGGAAACTTCATGGCGTCTTGGATGAAGAACACCGGGATGTTGTTGCCGACCAGGTCCCAATTTCCTTCGTCCGTGTAGAATTTCACCGCGAAGCCGCGCACGTCCCGTGGCGTGTCGGCCGAGCCGCGCTCGCCGGCCACCGTCGAGAAACGCACGAAGACCGGCGTACGCTTTCCCGCCTCCGAGAACAGCGAGGCGCGCGTGACGCGAGTCATGGGCTGATAGCACTCGAAATACCCGTGCGCGCCCGAGCCTCGCGCATGCACGATGCGCTCCGGGATGCGTTCGTGGTCGAAGTGGGTGATTTTTTCGCGCAGTACAAAGTCTTCCAGAAGCGCCGGCCCGCGCAGACCCGCTTTCAGTGAGTTCTGATTGTCGGCAACCGGGACCCCCTGGTTCGTCGTCAAAACCTGACCACTGGCGTCCGCGCGAGCGCCGTCGAGCGGCTGATTGCTGGAATTGACACCGAGATTCGGCTTGCCGTTGCCGGTCTTGTCTGACGCGGTCTTTTCCGTCAGCGTGCTGCCGGTCGCTCGCGAGTCCGGGACGGGTATGGTCGTACCCGGCAACGGCTTGTGCGCGGCTTTGCCATACTCAGCGGGCTTGTTGGCGTTGAAGGGGACGGCTGCCGCCATCGCTTGGGTCGCATCCGCCTTCTTCACGGCGTCCGTCGCTGCCCCGCGCCCCGCACGCGTGGGGCCTCCTACGGTTGAACTAGCGCTGCTCGTTTTGCCTGATTTGCCCGCTGTGCGCGCAGACTTATTCGTCGCCATTTTGCTCCCGGAATGAACCGCTGGTGATTGCTCTCGGGCCGGATCGCAGAGACGACTCCGATGAGCGCGCGCATCAACGCAAGTTGTGGGCCAAGGGCGATTCGCGGGTCGATACACGGATCCCTTGGCGACTGAGACCGGCGTTTGCGACGGGCCGTGACTTAAAGGGACACATCGTGATCTACGCCTCACGACGACGAGCTGAATCTCCTGACGTGCGTGGCATGACCGTTGCTATTGCAGAGCCCAGGAATTCAGGAGGACCGAATGGACGATTCGACAATGCTGTGGGCACTGGTTGGCTTGGGGATCGTGGCGATCCTGATCATCGCGGTCGTGGCATCGCGTCACCGTGCACGCGTGCGGCGTGTCGAGTTGCAGCGAAAGTTCGGGCCCGAGTACGATCGCGCCGTTGAAGAATACGGCCCGGACGGCGCGCAGCGAGAGCTCGCCTCGCGAGCCAAGCGTGTCGAGCATTTTCAGTTTCGCGAGCTCAACGCGACGGACCGCGCGCGCTTCTTGGACGGCTGGACCCGAATTCAGTCGCAGTTCGTGGACGACCCGGGGGTAGCGGTGACCGGAGCGAACGAACTCATCAACGAAGTCATGCGCGCGCGCGGCTACCCGACCGATCACTTCGAACAACGCGTGGCCGATCTCTCAGTGGAGCACGCGTCGGTGGTTCAGCACTACCGAGCCGCCAAAGCGCTGGCCGACTCCAACCGAAACGGGCAAGCGAACACCGAGGAGCTGCGCCAGGCCGTCGTCCACTATCGCATGCTGTTCGCGGACCTGCTCCAGGAGCCGAGTGCCGGCTCCGTCGGCTTGCGCCACGCTCACGCTTGACGTTTCGCTCGAAGTCCTCGAGTCTCGTCGGCGCGAGCGGCTCTCCGGGGCCGATCGCCACGAGGTGAGCTTCGTGCGCAGCTTGTCACCTGCGGGACACAAACTCCTGCCCCCGCTCGACTAGAAACAGGGCCAATGAGCACGGACGCAAAGACCAGCGCGCGGGTGGGTCCGCGCTACCCGCACCTGGTGGTCCTGGTTGGCGCGACGGGTGATCTCGCTCGGCGCAAGTTGCTGCCCGGCCTGTTTCATCTGGCAAGCTCGGGGTTCATCCCGGGTTGCCGCGTCGTCGGCGTTTCGCTCGACGATCTCGATGCCGATGGGTTTCGCAAGTTTGCACGCGCGGCGCTCGAGGAGTTTTCGCACCGCCAAGTCACCGAAGCGGCATGGCACGCCTTTGCCGAAACTCTGGATTACGTCCCTTTGGCGGCGGGGGTCAGCGCGCTCAAGGCGGCCGCGGAGCGCGCAGAGCAGACGTTCACCGGAGAGAGCCGGCGGCTGCACTACCTGAGCGTCCCGCCCAATGCCGCACTTTCGGCCGCTCGCATGCTGGGTGAAGCGAACTTAGTCGAACGCTCGCGGGTGGTCATGGAAAAGCCGTTCGGCACCGACCTAGCGAGCGCGGTCGCCCTCAACGCGAGGCTGCATGAGGTCTTCAACGAGCAGCAGATCTTCCGCATCGATCACTTTCTGGGTAAGGAACCCGCGCAGAACATTTTGGCTTTTCGCTTCGGCAACGGCTTGTTCGAACCGATCTGGAATCGCAACTTCATCGACCACGTGCAGATCGACGTTCCGGAAACGCTCGGCCTCGGCACGCGAACGGGCTTCTACGAGACCGTGGGCGCCTTTCGCGACATGGTCGTCACGCATCTATTCCAGATCCTGGCCTTCATGGCCATGGAGCCTCCCACTTCACTCGAACCGAATCCGATCAGCGAAGAGAAAAACAAGGTCTTCCGGAGTATGGTGCCGATCCAACCGGCCAACGTCGTTCGCGGGCAATACATCGGTTACCGCGCGGAAGAGGGCGTCCACCCCGAGTCCGACACCGAGACGTTCATCGCGCTGAAGTGTTACATCGACAACTGGCGTTGGGCGGGCGTGCCGTTCTACCTGCGCACGGGCAAGCGCTTGGCAGAGGGACAGCGCATCATCTCGATCGCGTTCCGCGAGCCACCGAAGAGCATGTTTCCCCCGGGTTCAGGGGTCGGCTCGCAAGGTCCGGATCACCTCACGTTCGACTTGGCCGACGCTTCGAAAATGTCGCTCTCGTTCTACGGCAAGCGCCCGGGACCGGGCATGCGATTGGACAAGCTGAGCTTACAGTTCGCCATGCACGACACGGGCTTCGCGGGCGACGTGCTCGAGGCCTACGAGCGTTTGATTCTCGACGCCATGCGCGGCGACTACACGCTGTTCACCGCGGCCGAGGGCATCGAGCAATTGTGGGAGAAGTCGATGCCTCTGTTGGAAGCGCCCCCCCCGGTGCGCATGTACACGCCGGGCAGCTGGGGCCCGAACGTGATCCACTCGTTGGTCGCGCCGCACGCTTGGCGCCTCCCCTTCGAGCGCGCCTGGCGGGATCCAAACCGCACCGGCGGCTGAGTCGGGCTGCGTCCCTGGCGGGAGGCAGTGCCTGTTGCAGAACGGCGCAGCTAATCAAAGGGCGAGCCGCGCCGCTGCAATGCGGTGGGACTCGGACCGCAGCTACAAGTGTCAAGCGCAACCATCGAACAGAATGCCGATCGCGCGATCGCAGCGGTTTGCGTTCTTGTGAACGCGCGCAACGCCAACGTTTCTATTCGTATTCGAGCTGGCCGTTCGCCGCGAGGCGGATGTTTCGATGGCGATGAGCGCCCGTAAATCGCTCGATTTCGCCCACCCACGCGTCGTCCGGACACTCGTTCACCATGCGCTCGGCTTCGCCGCGCGCCTCCGAGGCACGCCCCACGCGCGCCAAAGCGTGAATCAAAATCGAACGCCGCTCGGAAGCGTCGGCGCTGTTCCCGTAGCGCGTCGCGCCCTCCTTGGCGCGCTCGATGGCGAGCTCCGGTTCCATCTCGGATAGCACGCGCAGATCGGTCATGAACGCGGCCTCTTCCGGGACCGATGTTGGCGGCGCGGGCTGGCGCTGGGGGGCTATCGTGGTGGACAGCGCGGCTTGCACTGCCGGAGGTACCGTCGCTATTGGCGGCCGCGGCATGGCTTGCGAGCTCACGTCTCCCCGCACGACCGCGCGCTCGTACGAACTCGCGGCCCATGTCACGAGCGCGGCGACGCCGACCGCCGACGAGACGACGACCCCGCGCTTCATTTGGCGGGGCAAGTGGCGGCGTCTGCGTGGGCCGTGACGACGGTCTGCAGCGTGGTCTGTCCGAGCGGCCATTTGCGATCGGTCGTCGACCAGTACCACGCGCCGTTGTAGCCGTTTTCGTACAGGTATTTGCCGAGATCTTTGGCGAGAACACCGTCCGTGTCGTCCGGATAGAATTCGCCCATCACGAGCTTCTTGTCGAGCCCCCAGTACGTGGCCGGGTTCTTGAAGGGCGAGTTCGAGATGCCGTTCGAGGTGTAGTAGTGCACCTGATAGAAATCGAGCGTGCCGTTTTGCTTGCCACCCACCGCGCGCAGCGCGTCGTCCGAGTACAGGTTGCTCTTGCCGCTGATCTTGGAGCAAGTGTCGAACGTTTGCGCGCTGGTGGTCACGAGCACGTTGGGGTCCGCCGTGCGAATCGCGGCTGTGAGCCAATTCACCGTCTTTTGAATGGCTTCGAGCGTCGTGCGATGGGTGGCCCAGCCCTTCGGGCCCATGCCTTCCGGCTCGTTGAAGATCTCGTATGCGTACAAGCCCTTCGTGCCTTTGAGGGCCGTGACGAGCGGCGTCAGGTACTTATCGATGTACGCTTGTCGGTTTTCGTCTTTTTCCAGCAAGGCTTGGTTGTTCGTGTACGCCGTGCCGGCGTTGTCTTGCATCATGTCGAACGACCACAGACTGATCACGAGCGCGACACCCGCTTCATTGGCCGCGCCGAGCAGGGCCTTCACGCCGTCGATGTGCGACTGCGGGATGGCGTTGGCTTTGCCGTCGCTGCCGTAGCCGGGGGTCACGGTGCCGTTGGTGTGGAACCACCAACGAATGATGCGACCGCCGGCGTCGTAGTTGTTCTTGAAGATGGTCTTGAATGTCGGCAGATCGGGATTCGGGACGTCGTTGGCGAACTTGACCCAGGCCACGTTCAGGCCGTTGGTGAAATTGCACACGGCGGGCTTGCTGCCTCCCCCGCCCGCGCCGGCCATCGGCCCGCCACCTGCGCCCGCCGTCGAGGGAGTGCCGCCAGCGCCAGCAACCGGTGCCGTGCCGCCCGCGCCGGCGGCCGCGCTGCCTGCTCCGCCGCCCGCCGCACCGACGGTCGAGCCGCTCGCGCCTGCCGTTGGGGCGGCCGCGCCGCCGGCGCCCGCACCACCGAGGTTGCTCGCCGAGCCCGCGATCGGCGCCGAACCCGCCGCGGCACCGGGGCTGCCCGCGGTCCCCCCGCTGCTACCGCCGCTGGCAGCGCTCGTTCCGTCGTCCGACGAACCGCAACCAGCCAGCGCGAAAGCGCCCAACACCACCGAGAGCGACAGCGGGGACGAAAGAAATCGAGCGATAGCAACCATGAGGGACCTGCCGAGGGGGGTGAAAAGCGGGACTTTACCGAGCAATTGACAGTGCCCGCAGCTCCTTCGGACGGCTCACGAAACGACTAAGGCGCCGGTTGCGGCACGGGGATCTCGAGCTCGAATTTTTCGTCCACGGTGTAGCCGTCGGCGTCACGCACGGTCCAGCTGCCATCGCCGACGAGTTCCAACACGCGGCGGTGATATTTGAGCACACCGGGGTGATGCGTGACGCTGACGAGCGTGATGCCGAGCGCCCGCAGCGCCTCGTACATGCGCGCTTCATTTTCTGCGTCGAGCGCGCTGGTGGCTTCGTCCAGCACCGCGTAGCGCGGTTTACCGAGCAGCACGCGCGCGACCGCCAGCCGTTGCGCTTCGCCACCGGAGAGCACCTTGGCGAAGTCGACCTCGACGTCGAACCCGCCGCAGCGCTCCGCCAAATCCGGCAGATTCACGCTGCGCAGCAAAGTCAGCAGCTGTTCGTCGCTGACCTCGTGCTTGACCCGCGGGTACAGCAATTGGTGCCGGAGCGAGCCCATGATCATGTACGGGCGTTGCGGCAGAAACAGCATGTGATCGAGATCTGGGTAGCGAATCGTGCCTGAGCCAGCCCGCCATAAGCCAGCCACCGCGCGCAGCAAACTGCTCTTGCCACCGCCACTCGCGCCCACAATCACGAGGCCCTGCCCCGGCTCGACGTTCAGCGACACTTCGCGGATCAACGTGCGCTCGTGATTCGGGGTCTGCAGGGTAACCGATTCGAGCACGAGCTCCGGACTTTCGACGCGCTCGATCCAGGCTTTCGACGGATCCGGCGGACGATTCTCCGCGACCAGCACACGCTTGAACGAATGCAAGCGCTCGATGCCAGCCGCAAACGAGCTCAAGGCCTCGAAGTTGTCGACGAACACGGTCAGCGCACTGAGCATCGCCGCGAACGCGCCGCCCGCCTCCACCGCGCGACCGACCTCGAGCTCGCCCGAGATGATGCGCGGCGCGATGATCACGCTGGGCAAGGCGTAGGTCAGGAAGCTGTACAGGTACTGGAATAAGTTCAGCCCGAGCGTGCGCTTGAGCAGGCGCTTGTAGTTCTCGAACAAGCGCTCGAAGCGCTCACGCACGTGCGCACCTTCGCGCTTCTCACCACCGTAAAACGCGATACCTTCGGCATTCTCGCGAATGCGGATCAAACTGAAGCGAAAGTCGGCTTCACGACGGAGTTGCTGGAAATTCAGCCCGATCATCGGCTTGCCGAAGACGAAGAACGTGAACACGGTGCCCACCACCGCGTACACCGCGAGCACCCAAACCAGCGTGCGCGAGATCGACCACAACACGCCGCTGAACGCGATCAGCTGCAACAATGCTTTCACGACCTCGAGCAAGAACGTGAGTGATTTGGACGTGAAGGCGTTGATGTCATCCGCGATGCGCTGATCCGGATTGTCGATCGCCGCGTTCGAGGTCAAATCGTAAAAGGCCCGATTGCTCAAGTAGCGATGCAGAAAATCATGGGTGAGCCAGCGCCGCCAGGCGATGCCCAAGCGGTCGCGCACGTAGTAATAAAAACCGTAGATCGGCACGGCGATCACCAATGCAGCGCCGAACACGCGCATCGAGTGCCAGAAACGCGTCGCATCTTTGGCCGCGAGCGCGGAGGTGAACTCGCCGGACTGCGTATTGAAAACGACGATGAACTCGGTCCGGCCGAGCAGCAGCACCACCAGCAGCGCGAGCAAACCGCGCGCTAGCCACTTCTGCTCGTGGAACCAGAACGGCTTGGCGATCCGCCAAAACCGATGCCACAGCCTTTGATCGAACCCCGGTTTGCGCGCGTGCGATGCGGATGCTTTAGACAAGGTGATTCCGAGCTCTCGGCTCTCAGTAGTGAGGCCCCTTTGCAGAAGCCATGCCGAATGTTTCGACTCGTCAAAAGCGCGTTAAATCGGCGGACATTGGCTCACGCAAGCGGTGCAATGCGCCTCGCCCAGCGGAGCGAGAGCGACGCTATTGCCCCGATGGCCAATAGCCGCCCTAGGCGGCCCGCGCGGGGCGGGTCAACAGTCGAGCGTGGCTTGTCGCTCCCACGCCGAGATCTGCGCTTGGTGCTCGTGCCACTCGCGGTCTTTCAGGTTCGCGTACGCGTCCGTGAACGACGACCCGAGCGCCTTCACCAAGACCTCGTTGCCTTTTAGGGCACGCAGCGCGTCGAGCAGGTTCGTCGGCAGACGACGCACCTCGCTTGCCGGCAGTGGCTCCGTGTACATGTTGTTGTCCAAGCGTGGGCCGGGCGCGCGGTGTTCGGCGATGCCGTCGAGCCCGGCGGCAATCACGGCGGCCTGAAGCAGGTACGGGTTCGTCGCGCCGTCGGCCAAACGCAATTCGAAGCGATCCACGTCGGGGATGCGGATCATGTGCGTGCGATTGTTGCCGGTGTAGCTGATGGTGTTCGGCGACCAGGTCGCGCCAGAGAGCGTGGGCGCGCCGTTGATGCGCTTGAACGAGTTCACGGTCGGGTTCGTGATCGCGCACAAACCTTCCGCGTGATGAAGTATCCCGCCGATGAACTCGTAAGCCAGGCGAGACAGGCCGAGTTCACCATTGCGATCTCGGAAAAGGTTACGGTCGCTCTTGGCCGAGTCCCACAAAGAGAGGTGCATGTGGCAGCCGTTGCCCGACAAGTTGCTGAAGGGTTTGGGCATGAAGGTTGCGCGCAAGCCTTCACTTTCAGCCAGAGTCTTGACCATGTACTTGAAGAAGGCGTGGCGATCGGCCGTCACCAGCGCATCGTCGTAGGTCCAGTTCATCTCGAACTGGCCATTGGCGTCCTCATGGTCGTTTTGGTACGGCCCCCAGCCGAGCGCGAGCATGCAGTCGCAGATTTTCGCGATCAACTCGTAGCGGCGCATCAATGATTGCTGATCGTAACAAGGCTTGCTCTGCAGATCGGCGCCGTCACCCAGCGCGCTGCCGTCGGCACTGAGCACGAAGAACTCACACTCGACGCCCGTGCGCACCGTGTAACCCAAAGCCGCCGCGCGCTCGACTTGGCGCGCGAGCACGCGCCGCGGTGATTGCTCGACCGGCTTGCCGTTCATCGTCAAGTCACCCGCCACCCAGGCAACCTCGGGCTTCCACGGCAACTGGATCAGGCTCTTCGGGTCGGCCATGGCCAGCACGTCGGGATCGGCTGGTGTCATGTCCAGCCAAGCGGCAAAACCCGCGAAGCCCGCTCCTTCATGAGCGATGCGATCGATGGCGGATGCCGGCACGAGTTTGGCCCGCTGCACGCCTCGCAAATCACTGAACGACACCAGGAAGTAGCAAATGCCTCGCTCCGCCGCCAATTTGGATAAGCTAGTCACGCTCGCCTCCTCGAAGGGTTCCGTCGTCGACGATCATCGGTCGTTTGCGAAGCTCTTGGATGAAGGCCCAATGCAGGCCCGAGTATCCGGAGCGGGCCACGTGAGCGAGGTGCGGGCCGAGCCGGCGATGCACGCTCGCAAGCGCGAAAAATGGCAAAGCCGGGTAGCGATGGTGATCGGCGTGATACGGCATTTCCCACATCAGGAAGCGCACGGGCCAGATCGTATACGTGGTGCGCGTGTTGCTGAGCATGTCGCCGTCGTTGCTGCAGCCCATGTGTTCGGCGAGCAGGATGCCGCGCAGCAGCGGCTGCGCCGCCACGACCGGCACCAACCAGTACACGAAGAAATATGGGTGACCGAGCCACACCGACAGCGCGATCGCCGCACCGTAGGTCGCGAGTTGGAGACGCACCGAACGCACCACGAGCGGCGCGGTCTTGTCGTTCAAAAAGCCGTAGTTCTCCGTCTTACCCGCGGCTAGGCGCAGATGCGTGCGCAGCTTGCCGAGCCACCAGGGCAGCGCGCTGAGTTCCAGCAAATAGCCGGCAATGCTGCTCGGTTTGCGATCCTCGAGCTCCGGATCTTGCCCCGGCAGTTGCGTGAATCGGTGATGCCAGCCGTGGTAAGGCCGATAAAAACTGCTGTTGTAGAAAGAGAGCAGCCCCCCAAACCAACCCACTGAGTCGTTCAACCAACGGCTCTTGAATGCGGTGCGGTGCACCGACTCGTGCATCGTGGCAAACATCGTGACCAGCGTGAAGCCGAGCGCCATCGCGGCCAGCGCTTGCAACACGAGCGGCGCGTTCGACGCGAGTGAGCGTGCGTACGCGTAGCCCGTGCCGCCGATCGCGGCCAAGTGCCCGGCCAAGCGCAGCAGACCGCGCGCATCGGAGCGCTGCTGCAAACGACGCAACTCGTCCGGCGCCACCGGTGCAGCGCGTGAATCGTCAATGGCTGCGTCGGCATCCATGAAGCGCGGGCCGAGCATGGACCTGGCACTCGCGAATGTCACTTCACAACGCGCCAGGGGCGGCGCGTGACTCGTTACGCAATCAATTCGAAACCATGCTGAGAAACACAGTGGCAACGAAGCTCAATGCGGGCTCAACGAATCTAGATGTGATGCGGGCAACTCGCGCCGGTGCCCGGTAAAGACCGGGCCCAGCGCGTTCGAATCGACTATTTCATCGGCGCCATCGCGGGCTTGGCCGGCGTGGTCGGCTTGGCCGGCGCGGGCGGCGTGGCGGCGGCCGTCGGTGCCGCTTTGGTCGGCGCCGCGGCAATGGGCTTGTCCGCCTTCGCCGCCGCGGCAACGGGCTTGTCCGCGTTCGGCGGGGGCGCGACCGGTTTGTCCGCCTTCGGCGCGACAACGGGCTTTTCCGCCTTGGGCTTCTCGGGTTTGGCAAACGCGGCATCAGCGGCAATTTTGACGATGATGTCGAGCGCGGTGTCCGGGTACTTGGCCTTGAGCTTGGCCTGCAGATCCGCCGGCTTCTTCGACGTAGCCAGCGCTTCGTCGAACGCAGCCAAGTACGTCTTGGTGAAGGCGATGCTCGTCGAAGACTTCGAACGGTCCGTCTTTTGGTGACCGGGCACCACGATTGCCGCGTTCAACGCGCTCAGCTTGTCGAGCGTCGCGGCCCAGCCCTTGCGCGTTTCCAGCGTGGTTTCTGCAGTCCACGGGAATACTTCGTCGTACACGATGTCGCCTGCGATCACGGCTTTGAGCGAGGGGATCCAAACGTACGCGTCGTTCGTCGCATCGCCTTGCTGTCCGCCCACCACGTCGAGCTTCACGCCGTCGACCACGAGGCCCTCGGCGGCGAGCGGCTCGGGCAGCACGGGCTTGGCGGGGATCGCGTCTTTGAACAGCGGCTTCCACTGTTTGACTTTTGCTTCCCACGTCTTTTGAATTTCTTCCACGGTTACGGGCAGAGCGACCAGCTTCGCGTTCGGGAACACCTCTTTGATCGCCGGGAACCCGAAGTAGTGGTCGGGGTGCCAGTGCGTGACGAACACGGTGGTGAGCGTCTTCTTCGAAGCGCTCACGGCGTCGGCCACCTTCTTGCCGTCGGCGAGCGTGAGCTCGGCATCGATCAGCACGGCTTCCTTGTCACCGGTGATGAGCGTGGAGGTCGCGAGGAATCCTTCTGGAGAGCCGGTGATCACCTGCAGCGAAAGCGTCGCTGCGGCCGGCACGGGTGGAGGCGGCGGCGGCGGCGGCGGTGCCGCGGGCGGTGGCAACGGAGGTGCTTCCGCGGGCGGCGGTGGTTCACCGCCACAAGCCACGAGCAGAGACAGCGTCAGAGCATGCAGAACCAAAAATTTCGCAGCGATTTTCACAGGACCCTCGGATGGTTCGAAGCTCGCCCGCCTCCGTGGCGGCCGAGCCCCGATTCACTAGTACAGCCGACGAGAACTCGTCGATGCCAATCCGCAGAACTCGAGTGGCGGGCTTCGCAGTGCGCTCAATAAAAGCTTATATCGTCGATCCAGAAGTCGAAATCGCCCGTTGCTACCCAAAAGCTCAGGCGTACCAAGTCGCTCGCGTCCCATGGCACGGGCGATGCCCAATCGGGCAATCGGGCGCTCTCGAAAGGAACACGCACTTCGGTCCAGTCGTCGCTCGGCGAAATGTCGAATCCGTAGTCCGAGCAACGCTCGGCCTCGCAGCGACCGCCGTACGGCGCCGGTGTCGTCGCGCCCAAACCAAATTCGACGCGTACGGCTCCGCTGCCCTTGAAGTTGAAGCGCACGCCAGAAAAGCTGGCGGCGTCGTACGGGCAGAGCAAGCCCGGCTGCAGGTTCAAGTCGCTGCTCACGAACGCACCCCAGGAAGTGAATCCTGACCCCACTGTGTGCAGCGCATACTGCGGCGAGTCCGGTGAACCCGGCGCGTCGAGCGTGAAAGACGAACCGCCCGGATCCGACGCCGGAGTCTGCGTCCCCGTGCCGTCGTTGTTCGCGTACCAATGCCCGCTGCGATTGCTCGGTTGCTCGAGCGTCCCATCACCGTCTTCGAAATCATCGATCAGCGGCGACGCATCGCGCGCGCTGGCCGGCGCGCAGGCCGCGGGTTCCGGCGGCTCGAATTCGCCCGCGGCACCGGCGCCCGCGGCACCGGCGCTCGCGACCGCTTCGCTCCCCCCCTCACCGCTGATCCCGGTTGCTCCCGCGGCGTTCGACGCGCCACCGTTGGCGAGTTCTGGCGCCACCTCTTTGCTTCCGCACCCCGGTAAAGAAAGCCCATAAGCACAAATAAGCAGGACTCGTCGCAGCGATCCCATCCCTGCTCGATATCGCTGCTGGGCCTCGGGCGCGAGTGAATTTGCGGGGACTCGCGCGAAACACAGCCGAAGCCAAATGCTCCACCCCGAGACGCTTCCCGCCTTCGCTTGCGCAAAGTGAGGCGTTCTGGCTGCTAAAGTGCGCGGCGATGCCGACGATCCCATTCATCGAAGCCGTGCTCGCCGCCCCGCCGAGTCACGAACGCGCGATCGTCTTCGACATCGACAACACGGTTGCCGATACGCGCTATCGCACGCTCGATGTGGCCCGCGAGTACGACGCGCGCCTCGGCAGCGCCCACTTTCGCGACCTCAGCGTGTCGCAGGTCGGCGTGAGCGGCGCGTTGACGGCGCGCGCGGTGGGTGCGCCGGACTCGACCGTGCTCGACTTTCACTCGTTCTGGCAGAGCGACGACGGCTTTTGGTCCGGGGCGCGCTTCGTGCACGATCGCCCAATGCAACCCGTGGCGTCCATCGCTCAACGGGCCGCGGCTGCGGGCATCGAGGTGATCTGGTTGACGGGGCGAATCGAGGCCCTACGCGCTGATACCGAACGGTGGCTGCTCGCGCATGAGCTGCCGGCGCGAAGCCTGGTGTGCAAGCCGGACTTGTCGGTGCGCACCGCGCCCTTCAAGGCGCAATTTCTGAGTCAATTGTGCCATACGCGCACTTTGGATTTCTTCATTACCGAATGCACGCGTGACATCGCGGCGGCACAAGCCGCGCTGCCGTCGCTGCGCTGTGTCTTGGTCGATTTTCCCGAGCCAGACGCGTGTGAACTGATCCGAGAAACCGTTCGCCTCGCACTCGATCAACCGTAGCCCGCTCACCTTGACGAACCCCGAAAGGGTGGGTCAGTCTGCGGCGAAGGTTGACGATGAAGTCGAGTCTCCGCGCTTGTGCGTCTCTGTCTTTGGCCGTGGCTCTGCTCGATTGCCAACCGCACTCGGCACCGCCGCCGGTCGAGCCGCCGCCGGTGAACCACGCGCCCGCTGCGCCAACACCGGCCGCGCCCGCGAGCGACGCACCCACCCCGGCCCAGCTGCGCTTGGACGACGAAGTGCTAGCGACCTTCTTCGACGAAGATATCCCGCGGGGCAGCGGCGGTTACACGTATAGCTACGGCGGGTCGACGCGCAATGCCATCTTGCCCAGCACCACGCCGGGCAACGCCCAGGTGTTCGCCGCGTTCTTCGACAACGACTACTCGGGCGTCAACATCTCGCAGGGGAACTCGACGTTCATCGATCTCACGCCGTACCGTAAAACTGGCACCCTGACGTTTTGGATCAAGGGCGGACCAGGGGCCAAGAAGTTCATCATCGGTTTGATGGACAACCCAGGTGGCGAGCGCAAAGTCCAAAGCAAGGTCAGTGGGGACGCTTACGTCGTGGTCAATGACGGCCAGTGGACGCGCTGCCGTATCCCGCTCAAAGCGTTCATCGACGACGGCGTGTACTGGGACGAGAAACAGCACCGCGAGATCTCCGCCAAGATCGATTGGACGAAGATTTCGGACTTTCGCCTCTCGATCAATCGCGACGAAAACAAGGTCCCGCCGGGACAGCCGACGACCTTCTACTTGGACCAAATTCAGCTGACCAAGACGGGCAAGGGCGTTGAAGATCCGGATGCGTTCTGGGACGCGTTCGAGTCCAACGAACCCGAGCTTTCCATCACTGATTTCACGAAATGGAGCGGCGAATGGCGCAGTCAGCACGGCACGTCGGCCGACGTTGCGATCGCAGTCGGGCCCGCGCCCAAAGGCGCGCCCGCAAGCATGAAGGGCCAAGCACTCAAGGTCGATTTCAAGCCCGGCGATTGGTACGACGTGTATTTGCAGACCGCGAGCGCGCCCGGCATCACCAAGGATTGGAGCCGGCACTACGCCCTAACGGTTTGGCTCTATACCGACAAGCCCTTTCAGTCCTTCGACTTCGTGATTCAAGACCGCGATCACGAAATGTTCTTGACCAAGGTCGGCGCGGAGCGCGGCTGGCATCGAATCCTGATCCCGTTTCGCAGTTTCGCCAAATTCGCGTACTACCAGCCGCCCGATGCCAAGGAGAACAACAAGCTCGATCTCGACGGCGTGTTTCAGTTCGGCATCAAGCCGGGCGGTGACGTACCCGCAACTCTGTACTTGGCCGACGTTCGACTCAGCAATCAGCGCGAGCTTGCCAAAGTGAACGCCCCGAGCGAACTACCTGCGACCTTCAAGGGAAACTTCAGTAGGGTCGTGCAGCTCGTGCCCGACGTGTACGGCGTCAACGTCGGACTGTGGGCACCCGAGCTCCTGGACGAAGTCTCGGTGGCCGCACAAAAACCGCTCAATTTGAGCGTAGTCCGCTATCCCGGGGGGCTCCGTGCCGACGAAGAAGACTGGCAAAAGACGTTGAAGGACAAAGACTCGAACGTCGACACGGACGAGTTCCTGGACTGGTGCGCGAAGACGGGCTCGAAGCCGATGTTCATCGCCAACGTGGGCGACGGCACGCCCGAGAAAGCCGCCGCGTGGGTCAAGTACGTGAACCAGACCCGCAAAGGGCCGCCCGTCAAACTGTGGGAGATCGGCAACGAAGTCTACGGTGATTGGCACAAGTATTACGCCAGATGGGGCAAAGACGGCGGCACCGCCTACGGCAAAGCCGTGCGCGAGTACGTGAAGGCCATGAAGGCCGTCGACCCCTCGATCAAGATCAGCGCAGTATGGATGCTGGGGGGTCCGTGGAACCAGGCCGTATTCAAACAAGTGGCGGACGTAATCGACGGCGTGAGCGTGCACCACTACGCGCAGAACGCGGGCGCCGAGAACGACCAAGGGCTACTCGCCGTTTCGGCCGAAGCCGACACCTTGATGAAGAGCGTCAAAAAGCAGGTCGATGAGCTCGGCATCAAGAGCAAAACCTACGAAATTTGGCTCACGGAGTGGAACTCGGTCGACTCCAACCCCGGCCCGCAAATCTTGCAGCACGTGAATGCGCTGTTCGTCGCGGACTACCTCGGGCACTTGGCCCAAGCGCCGATCCAGATCGCAAACCTGTGGTCGCTATACAACGGCCGCGACAAACGCCTGGGTGATTACAGCTTGCTTGGCCCGAATGGCGATCCACAAGGCCTCAACTTTCGCCGCCCGTCATATTGGGCGTTCGAGATGCTCTCGAAAGCACTCACCGGCACGCTGCTGCAAGCCTCGACGGATCGCGAGTCACTCTCCACTTGGATGTCGAAGCGCGCGGACGGCAAAACGACGATCGTGTTCGTGAACAAGAATCGCGACACCGACTACAAAACCGCGCTGCGCGTGAAGGGCCTCACGGGTCGGGCCACGGTCGAAGTGCTGACCGCCGCCACCTCCGGCGGCCTCGCCGGCGCCGAAGCCACGGGTAAGTCGTATCCGAGCACCGGCCCCAAGTCGGAACAGAAGGACTTGGCCGACGGCAGCGTGATCGTCGTGCCGAAAGCCTCCATCGTGACGATTCGCTATTAGCAGCGCCGCTTGCCGTCTCAGCCTCGCGGCGCAACAATCACCACCCATGAACGCAGATGAATTGCGGCAGCTGCAAGCGCCGCTCAAGGCCCGCTACAAACAAGATCCGAGCGCGGCGTTGGTCACACTGCGCGCGGTCGGTCGCGTCGTGCAGAGCACGGTCACGTGTGCAATCGAAACCGGCAAGCCCGGCATCCCCGTGGGCCTGCATCCCGCCGCGGGGGGCGATGGCCTGGCCGCCTGCTCGGGTGACCTGTTGCTCGAAGCACTGGTCGGCTGTGCGGGCGTCACCATGGCCGCGGTCGCCACGGCCATGGGCATCGAGTTGAAGAACGCGCTCGTCAGCGCCGAAGGTGAACTCGATTTTCGCGGCACGCTGGGCGTCGCGCGCGACGTGCCCGTGGGCTTCTCGCGCATTCGCCTCGTGTTCGACATCGACAGCGACACGCCCGCCGACAAACTGCACAAATTGGTCGAGCTGACCGAGCGCTACTGCGTCGTATTCAAGACCCTCGCCGAGTCCCCCGTGATCGAAGTGCGCACTTCGGTGAGCGCCCGTTTGCCGATCAATCCTGGGGTTTGATGGTCACGAGTCCATCCTAGCCGGCTCAGCCTTCGGCGGCCCAGGCACCTCGGCCCGTATCAACAGCTGGCGACACTTGATCGCGCTTCATGGGTCAGTGGCTGCCCCAAAGCGGTGAGCGCCTGGGCGAAGGCACCCACTTCGAAATCTACGTCAATAACTCGACGGAGGTGCCACCCGCGGAGCTCCGCACCGAGCTCCACATGCCGCTCGCGTCTGCGCCCGCCTGAGCCGGCAAAGCGCCGTCATTTTTTCTTCGTAGGCGCTTTCTTTGCGGGCGCTTTTTTCACAGGTGCTTTCTCGGCGGCTTTCTTTGCTGGCCCTTTCTCTGCGAACGCCTTCTTTGCTGGACCTTTCTCCGCAGGCGCTTTCTTCGCGGGCGCCTTTGCATCCACCTTGGCGGGCTTCGAGGTCATCGCGCCGTCGATTGCCTTGGCGGCAGTCTGAAGCTGCTGCGCGAAGTCTTTGACGGGCGGCAGCTCTTCGACGTCACTGACGTCCACGAATTTTGGCATCATCCCCGTCCACACGCCGACCTTCACGTGCTTCTTGAAGCCGGCCATGCTGGCTAGGATTTTGTCGCCCAAGAGAAAGAAAGGCACGTTCCACTTGATCGTCTCTTCGGCGTTCGGGCACGCCTTGCCGATGCGGCTGCGCGCCTCTTCCAAAATGGGCTGAGCGAACGGCGGAGCCTTGGCGATGTACTCGTCCACGCGCGGGTCGGTCTTCATGGCCTGAGAAATTACCGTGCTATTTCGCGTCTGTCGCCTGATCCGTCCTGATTTGCGAGAAAGGTTTGTCCCGCGCGCCGGCCCGTAGCAGCATCCGCCGCGGCCATGCCCGTCGAGTTCGCACTTCGCCCGCGCATCCGTCTGCGCGAGGATCCGGCGCCGCCGCGTCCCGCGCGCGCGCGCTTGCCGAAGTTCGCCCTGCCGGCTCTGGCTTACTGGCTCGTGATCGGAGGCCTGGTGTACGCATTCGTGCAGCACCGTGAGCCGGGCCCGCCGCTGCCCGAAACACGCCTCGCGCTCGTCGCCCATGCACCGCCGTCGCCCCCCGTGGTGCGCGAATGGTGGCGGCCACTCCCGGCCGCCCCGCGGCAGGAACCGACAGCGCTGCCCCGCGCCGAGCCGGAGCCTCAGCCTGATCTGCCGACAGCTCTGCCAGCAGAGATCCCTGAGGCTCAGGCTCAGGCTCAGGCTCAGGCTCAGGCAGAAGCGGAGGCACTGCCCAGTCCAGAATCAAGTCAGGTCGTCGCGACAGCGCCTGAACCCACGCTGCCGCCGCGCCGCAGCCGCGCCTTCGCCTCCGAGCCCGCTCCTCAGCGCGCGGCCTCACTCGCCCCCACTTCGCCACCCGTCGCGACGTTCAGCCCTGAGCCACCGTCCGATCGCATTCCAGAGACGGCGCGTCCGGCGAACCCTGTGGTCACCTCCGGCTCGAGTTCCCTGCCCTCGTGCGAAGCCGCGCTCGCCTCCTCCAGCCAAGACGTCGATTTCTCGGGCGGCAATCGCACGGCCGACCTGCCCGCGCCGGCGATCGCCGCCGTGCTCGAAAATGGCGCGTGGCTCAACAGCTGCGCGGTGCCCGAGCAAACGGCGATCGACGTGTGCGTCGCGATCAAAGGCGGCCGCGTGGTCGGCGCCAGCGTGACCACGCGCCCACCCGATGCCACGCTCGCCAATTGCGTGAAGCGCCGCGCCGGCTCACTGCAGTTCCCGTACAGCCCGCGTTTGGATCTCGCGCGCACGCGATTTTGAGATGCGTAGCTCAGCCCCTGCGTCTACCTGATTTGGCAGTGATACGAGTGTGGCTGCGCTCGAGCAACGGGCTCCCGGAGCGCTGACGAAGCGTTTGCTCGACGGAGTCGGCAGCTTGCGCGGCTTCGCAGTCAACTCCCGCTCGCGCGGGCGGCGTTCGAACGACGGGCGTTGCGATGCGCGCATCAACTGCGCCCGCCTTCGCGGAGGCGGCGGTTGAGATGGTGAGTGTGCCCGGCAGCGCCTCACCGCCGGTGGGCGCATCGAGGGTGTGTATCGTTGGGTCATACTGTGTGCACACAGTACCGTTCGTGCAGCACGACCATGAGGGATTCGGCGCACGACGCCCTTCGGCGAAAAAACTGCTTCAAAGTCGAATAGCGTACAGAACGTTGCGTATCTCGGCCTAACGCCAGCACGCCCTGAGATTGGACTCACTTCCTTCGCTGCGGTGAGCAGGCGCCCGAAACCCGTCCCGAACAATCGTTCACTCAACCAGCGAATTTCCGAGGGTGAGCGAGCGCGTGATGCGGTCCGCATCTGCCTTTCACGCTGCGTGCGCCAAGCGAGCAATTCGCCCGGCGGAGTCGATCAGACCTCTGCAGGCTCAGAACATGTGGTTGAAATTGACGTAAAACGCGCTGTCTTCGTCGCTGAACGCGTACTCGGTCGTCAGAATCGTAGCCATGTTCCAGGAGATGCGCAGGGCGCCGCCTTGGCTGCGCTTCCAACCGCGCAGGCGCATTTCACGCACGTGGTCGTAGGTGGCGCCGAAGTCCAGCGTCGGCACGGCGATGAACGCGAAGCGTTGGCCGAGGGTTTCGAGGCGCAAAAAGGTCCAACGCACTTCGGCGTTGAGCAAACCCATCACGGGGCCGACCAACCGGTCCTGCTTGTAGCCCCGCAAGGTGCGTAGGCCACCGAGACCCGTGCGTGGATCCTCCGTGTAAGGCAGGAAGTTCATGCTGAAGAACGGGCTGCTTTGGCTCTGCAGCTGGAACGTGCCGCGGGCCGCAAATACCAAATCGACCCAGCGCCGAAACGGATCGAAGTACACGCGCGGGGAGAGCATGAAGCGCGCCCATTCGTAACCAGAGCCGAGCACGCGCGAACCGACGTCGAGTGCGGCGTCGACGAACACGCCGCGGTTCGGATCGGGTTCGTAGTCGCGCGTGTCGAACGACAGCCCGAAGCGGAAGAAGTTGTTCCAACCGCCCCCGCAGCCTCGAATCACTCCGGCCGCGCAGTCTTCTTGCAAACGCGTGGGAGCCGCCGTCGGCCCGGATGAATCGTGGGCCGGGTGCACCCCAGTGTAGCTGAAACCGAGCCCCGCCAACGGACGAACCAGCCCCCCGAATAGCGAGCTCTCTACGCTGAGCAACCAGAGCGGCTGGACCAACAGGTATTGGTCGTAGCGGGGGCGGGTTTGCCCGCTGCCGTCTGGCTGGTTGAGGGCGGCTTGGTAGTCGTCGAAGCGACGATAGCTACGCGCGCTGCCCGTGAAACCGAGCGGTTGCATCGCTCGGCTGCCCAGGCCGAAGTAGTGCTGGTCGGTATTGCGCTGAAAAATCAGCTGCGATCGGAGGCGGATCGGCCGGCCCGCTACGGTCGGCGCGTCGAGATCCAACCAATGAAATTGCAGCCCTTTGGTCGTGGCGAAGACCTGCAAGAACACGCGCAGGAAGTAAGGCGTGTAGGCGAACAACGGGTCTCCATGACGGCCGTTGTAGTAGTAATAGCCGCGCGCGCCGAAGCCGAGCCCCGTGTTCGAGTCGTAATTCGCGAGTGGCAGGCCCGTGAAGTACCCACCTTCGTTCTTGTGCAGGTAGTCAGCCGCGTTGATCGGCTGCTTGCCGCCGAAGCCGTCCGGAGCCTTCGGCACTTGCAGCGCGAGCAGCGGCGGCGGGGTCGACTCCGGTGCTTTGTCCGGCGCAGGCGCGTCACTGGGCGCGGGGGCGGGCACCGGAACCGGCGCCGTTTGAGCGGAGGCAACGCGCGCGAAAGCCAGGAATACAGCCAAAATGGTGGCTAGCGCGGCAAGCGCGACCAGACGCGCGCGGGGGCTGTAGCTCTGACTCACGAGCGGACAGTTACTACCACGCGTTCGCGTCACTCAGTGCGCCGCATGTAATGTGACGTTTTTGCGAACTAGGGGCCGCGAGACCTGGAGACGGAAGCGTGCGCTCGTTTCGGTCGTCTGACGCTGCCCGACGCCGCCGGGCATCAGCTCCTCGAGCCAATCAGCCACGCCCATGTGAATCGCTGCGCCGGCCAAGAACACTTCCAATCCCGAGCCAAAACGCGCGCGTTGTCGTAGGCGCTCGGCCGGGTCACGCGCGAGCTCTTTGAGAATGATGGCATCCAGCGGCGCAGGACGCTGCTCTGGATGTGCGAAGGCGCAACGATTGGCGCGTTGAGCAGGGCCGCGATCGTCTCTTCTTCGCTCGGCGCATCGAACAATAGCCGGGCCCGTCATAAATTCCCAAGCGACGACGCCCAGCGCCCAGATGTCCGCCCGCCGATCGGTCTGGCGATGCTTGAGTTGCTCGGGCGCGATAAGTGCTCGGGCGTGAGCGCGCCGAATACCTTCGACAACGTGCACTGAGTGAATTCACGCGCAGGAACGGTGCGGGCTCGCTAGACAGCGGCCCGGATGGCGAAGTGGACGGACTAGTCCGCGCGATATTCAGCGCTGGCGCAAGGGAACCCTGCACTCGACCCGCGTGGTGCGAAAATTGTCGCGAATCGAACAAGTCTGAAGACAACGGGCAGTAACCGCGATACGGCCGTGCGCGCCCCACCCTCCCGCTATGCCCGACCTGAATAGCCTGCTGCTCGAAGAGTACGAGCGTAAGTTCGAACTCTATCGCGCGTTCGCCACCAAGGTAGAGACCTTGTTGCACGATATCGTCGCGGACAAGAAGCTGCCGGTGCACTCGGTCAGCAGCCGCGTCAAGACGCGGCACAGCCTGGAGCAAAAGCTAAAGCGGCCCGGCTCCTCGTACCGCGCGCTTTCCGACGTCACGGATCTCGTGGGCATGCGCATCATTTGCTACTTTGCCGATGACGTGGACCGCATCGCCGCGCTGGTCGAGCAACAGTTCCAAACCGACACCGTCAACACGGTGGACAAGCGTAAGATCTTGGATCCGGACCGCTTCGGCTACTTGTCGCTACATCACGTCGTGCGCTTCACTCCCGATCGCTCCGCGCTCATCGATTACAGCCGCTTTCTCGATTTACGCGCAGAAATCCAAACGCGGTCGATTTTGCAGCACTCATGGGCCGAGATCGAGCACGACCTCGGCTACAAGGGTTCGGTCGAAGTGCCGCGCCATTTGCGCCGCCGCTTTTCGCGGGTCGCGGGCCTGCTGGAGTTGGCGGACGACGAATTCCGCCAAATTCGCGATGACCTGAAGGATTACCAACGCTCGCTGCCGAAGACGTTGCACGACGAGCCGAGCCGCGTACTGCTCGATCTCGCTTCGATCAGCGCGTTCATCGAGAAAGAACCGTTGGTGCGCGAGACCGACGAGCGGATCTCGAAAGCGACGGCCACGCCGCTCGACGAGTTCATCGACGCGCAATCGGGCCTGGAGCGCCTGGAGCTCGTCGGGGTGATCAACCTGGCCGAGCTGCAACGAAAGCTATCGACCCACCAAGATCTCGTCGTGCGCGTGGCCGACGAAATCGTGGCGCGCCAACTTCAGACCGGCGGCGAGGGCGCGTTCAGCCGCGGCATCAGCCTATTCTACCTCGCCTACGTGCTCTTGCTCGAATCCAAGACCGATCTGGAGATCAAGGAGTTCATCCAGAAAACGCAAATCAAGTACACGGTGCGCAAGCTGCGTGCGCTGTATGAGGCCGCGCAGGGCGGCGGCAGCCGGCGCGTCGTCTTGCGGAGCGGCCGGTCGCGGCGTTGATGGGTTGCGGGCGTTGCCAGCGCGCCCGCCCCTAGTACGATACTGATCATGGCCACGAGCTATGACGACGCGCTAGCCGAGCTGTATCAGGCGGCTCACGGCTCGTTCGTCGCAGAGCGGCAGCGGCTTGCGGCCGAGCTGAAGGCCGCAGGCGACAAGCCTTCCGCGCAGAAGTTCGCCAAACTCGCCCGCCCGCCCATCTCGGCCTGGGCCGTCAATCAGCTCTGGTGGCACGCGCGCGCAGGATTCGAAGAGTTGTTCGAAACGGCCGGCAAGCTTCGAGCCGGCAAGCTGTCGGCCCGGGACGCGCACCGAAAAGCGCTCACCGGCTTGACCGCGCGCGCGCACCAGCTGCTCACCGAAGGCGGACACGCGGCCAGCGACGCCACCCTGCGCCGCATCACGATGACCCTGTCCGGGCTAGCCGCTTCAGGCGGCTTTGGACCGGAACCCGAGGGCGCACTGACCAAGGATCGTGATCCCCCCGGCTTCGAAGCCTTCGGCATCGATAACTCGAGCGAGCGCGAGTCGCCGGGCGACGATGAAACGTCCACGAGCGCGGCGCGCGAACCCGAGCGGCCCGCGAACGAAGAAGCGCAGCGGGCCGACACGCACAAACAGGCCGAAGCCAAACGCCGAGAAGCCGCCGCCACCAAGCGCGCCGAGGAGGCGGCCGCCGCCGAGAAGAAACGCCTCGCCGAACGGCGTGCTCAGCAACTGGCCAAACGCCGAGAGCAGGAAGAGGCATTGCGCGAAGCCAAGCAAGCCCTGATCACGAGCGAGCATGAGCGCAGCCGCATCGCCAAAGAGCTGGCAAATGCCGAGCGCGAGGTGGAGCGTGCGCGCGCGGGGGTCGAAAAGGCGCAGCACCGGCTCGACTCGCTAGACGACGCCGACTAGCCATTTCGCCACGGCACACACGAACGCACCAAGTTGGGCACTGGTCTTGCTTAGGCCGAGGGAGCGCCTGCTCGCGCCACCCCCTCCCATGTCTCTCTCCTCCGCCCCACTGTCGCAATCCGAGCCGTTTACCCTCGGTCCAGGGGCAATCGTGGGCGGGAAATACCGTGTCGACGGTTTTCTCGGCACGGGTGGGATGGGCGTGGTGCTGAGTGCGACACATTTGGAGTTAGACGCGCCCGTCGCGATCAAGATTGTCCGTGACGACTTGGCCGCCAATGAGGCGGTCGTGTCGCGGCTGCTGTTCGAGGCGCGCGCGGTCGCGCGCATGCAGAGCGTTCATGTGGTGCGCGTGTTGGATGTCGACCGCCTCGAGAATGGCGCCCCTTACATCGTGATGGAGAAGCTACGCGGGGGTGACCTCGCCACGCTGCTCCAAGAGCGCCCCTCGTTGCCGGTCGCCGAAGCCCTCGGCTACGTCCTGCAAGCCTGCGAGGGGCTGATCGAAGCCCACGGGCTGGGCATCGTCCATCGCGATCTAAAGCCCGAGAACTTGTTCTTGGCCGACACGCCGGAGGGGAAAGTCCTGAAGATTTTGGACTTCGGCATCTCCAAAGACCTCGGCACCCCGATCCGCGAGGGCGGTCGCACGACGTTGACCAAGGGCGGCGCGGCCGTCGGCTCGCCCTCGTACATGGCGCCCGAACAGATCCGCGCGGAGCCGAACCTCGACGCGCGCGCCGACATCTGGTCTCTGGGCACGATCTTGTTCGAGCTGATCGCGGGTCGTTGCCCCTTCGAAGCCGAGACGGTCGCGACCATGTACCAAAAGGTGCTGACCGAGAATCCGCCAGCGTTGCGGACGTTCCGCCCCGACGCACCGAGCGAGCTCGACACGATCATCCAGCTGTGTCTGCAGAAGGATCCTGACGAGCGCTTTCAGACCGTGCAAGAGCTTGCGATCGCGCTGCGCGGTCTCTCGCGCCCCGCTCCTGTCGAACGCGCGCGGCTCGAGTCGGGCGTCGAGCTGCGGGTGCAGACTCAGGACGCGCCGCCCTCTGGTCCGTCGCTCGGGCTCAAGCTCGGTATCGTCGCCACGGGCGCGCTACTCGTGACCGCGTCGTTCGCGTTTTGGAAATTGCAGGTCCAGCCCCAGGAAAAGCCGCAAACCACCGCCGTTTTGCAACGTTCGTTGCCGACACCGGCCCCGCCGAACGTCGTCGTGACGCCGATCCCGCTGACGGTCGCTTCTCCCCCGGAACCGACGCCCGATGTGCCCGCAGAAATGATGAGCGCAAAGCCCGCCGAGTCCGGGCGTCCGGCGGCGCCGGCGCGTAAGTGGGCCGCTCCCCCAAAAAAACCGGCCCCGTTGAACCCGGGCGTTCGCTACGGGTTGTGAGGCGCTTCGCCGAGCGTCGCCTCGCTCAGCGTCGAATCACCGGGATCGAAGATCTGCGCCAGCAGCGGTCCGAACATTCCTGGTTCGACCACTTCGCGCTGCCGCAGGCGGCTCTTCGCGCCGTCGGTGAGCCGGTCGATATGCGCGCACAAGCCCACGTCGAGCTCCCATTCGGTCTCGGGTAAGCCGCTGTGCTCCGCCAGTAGCTTGCGCCGGATGTCGCGGATGCACCCTGCGGGTTCACACTCCCAGGCGATCGCGAGCTCGCTATCGAGCGCCACGCTGCGCTCGGTGAAGTTCGGCGAGCCCACCATCAAGAATCGGTCATCGACGAGCAGGATTTTCGAGTGAATGAAGGTAGCCGTCTCGGTTCCGTCGCCGTTCCTCGAGGCCGAATAAAGCAGGCGCACTTCGTGACCCGTCTCGTGAGCTACTTCGAGCAGGGTTTTCAGCGCGTCTTCTTGCGTATCTTCCAACGCAAATTTTTCCATCGCGGTGTCCGCGCCGTGCGGCAAAAAGACGACGACCTCGAGCTTGGGCAGCGCGCGGTCGCGCATTCGCTCGATCAGCACGCGAATCACCGAGCGTGAAGTGAAGTACTGCGTCTCCGCGTAAATCAGGCGCTGCGCCGTGCCGATCGCATCCGCAAATAGCGCAAGCACCTCCCCCACCCGCTCGGGCTCAGCGCGCGAGTCGACTTGCGTGCGACTGAGCCCGGCGTGCGCGGCGAAAATCGGCTCGCCCGCGCCGTCACTCAGGCGGTGCACATCGAAACGTGCCCGCGTCGCGGCATCGGCGCGCGGCAGGTACAGCGCCTCACCGGTTGCGCGCTGCCAGCGTTCTGCGAACAGCTCGGACAAGGAGGTGACCAGATCGCCCGCAAAGCAAGCCTGAACATCGTGATAAGGCTTGCACGGGTCACCCACGACGTTCACGCGGTCGGGGTGATGAGCGCGATGATCGCAGTCGTCCCAGCGCGCATCACACAGATCGATGCCACCGATGAAGCCAACGGCGCCATCGACCGAGACGAATTTTTGATGGTGGCTACCACCGATCGAAGTGTGCGCGTCCCATTGGAAGCGCAGACGCGGATTCCTACCGTTGAACTTTTCCGATTGTTGCGACTCGCGGTCTTTGATGTAGACCACGCTGAAATCCCAAGCCAAAAGGTAGATGCGCAACTCAGGACGCTCTTCGCAAAGCGAGTTCATGAAATCTAGCAGGCCGACGGGGTGAGTCGTGTGCTCGGCATCTTTACCGCGCAGCAGGGGCACGCCGCTCTCGAACTGCCAGCCACTGATCACGACATAGTGCTGCGCCTGCTCCATGGCGCGATACAGCGTTCGGTAGTAGACACGCGCATCGATCAAGAGCGTGCTTTGCGCGGCCGCGGCTTCGACGAACGCGTTGCGCGGAACTTCCAAGACTCGTTTCATGGCTTTACTCCGAACCCGTGTAGCTCAACTCAGCGAGCAACGGTAAGTGATCCGACGCGACCATCGTCAGCGCGTCACGCCGCACTTCGCAGTGGGCGACGCGAATGGTGGAACTCGTGAACAAGTGATCGATCCTGACGAACGGGCGTCGAGAGGGCCAGGTCGGTCGTGCGCGGGCGCCGTTGGCGCGCTGCGCGTCGACCAAATCTTTGCGTAGCCGGCGGTAAACCGGCGAAAATTGGCTGGCATTGAGATCGCCACACACGACGAGCGGCACGTGTCGCTCGGCCTTGGCTAACCACTCTGCGCCCAAGAGTTGCTCGATCTGCAGCAATCGCTCACGAAAGTGAATGCTCAGGTGCGTGTTCAGCACGCTCAACTCGAGTCCGGCAAGGTCGATCTTGAGCCACTGCACCGCGCGCTCTTCATCACGCCTTCGTCGCAAGCCGCCCTCGGACAAGACCGAGAACGGGTGACGCGAGAGCAACGCGTTGCCATAGTGCCCCTCGTTGCAGTTGCGCGCCGGCGTGAAGTGCACGAGCATGCCGAGTTGGGAGGCCAACCACTCGGGTTGATGCACGCCGCCCGAGCGGGCCTGTCCGACGTCGAGCTCTTGAAGCGCCACGACGTCCGCGTTCGCGCGCGCGATCACTTCGGCGATCCGGTCCGGTGACAGTCTGCCGTCCGTGCCTACGCAGCTGTGTACGTTGTAGGTCATCACGCGGAAAGAAGGCACAGCACTCCTGAAAGCGTGGCAATATGTCGCGAGAAACGCAGGGATCGAAGCAAGCAAGGCCCTCGCTGCAAGCCCTGCGCCAGGTGCGTTCCCAGCTCCACCGGTTCTTGGTAGGCTGAGGGAACCATGAACATTGCGCGTGCTTTTGCGGTCATTGCGGTGCTCGGCCTGCCGCTCGGGGGTTGCGACGACAGCGAGGAATTGGCGGCGAAAGCCAAGGCAGAGGCCGCGACGAAAGCGGCAGCGGCCGAGAAAGCTGCCGATGATCTGAAAGCCGAAGCCGCGCGTCAGTTGCGCATTGCGGATGCCAAAGCCGCGCCCGCGCGGGCAGAAGCGCGCACCGCGATTCAGAAGAATCTCAGCGCTGCGGATCGCAAAGCGATGGATCTCAAAGAGAAACTGGCCAAGCTCAAAGGCAAGGCGAAAGCCAACGCCGAAGCCGCCTCTGCCGCCTACGACAAGCAGCGCACCGCCGCCGAACGCGACTTGGAGGGACTCAACCAGGCCAGCGGCAGCGCTTGGGACACGCTCAAAGCGCAAGCCGACAAGGACGTAGACGCCCTCAAGACCGCGCTCGACGCCTTCGAAAAAGCCGTCGGGCGCTGATCCGGCGAGCTCCATGTGCGGGCGATACAAGTTGAGCACCCCCGGTGACGAGCTGTGGGAGCATTTCGATCTGCACGGCGAACAATTGCCGCTCCTGCCGCGCTTCAACATCGCCCCGACGCAACCAATCGCAGTGCTCCGCACGCCGCACACCCTCGAATTCGTGCGTTGGGGTTTGCCCATGGCGAACCCGAAGGCAGGCGGCTTCAACGTGCGGGTCGAGAGCTTGGCCGCGCCCGCGTATCGCGAGTCGATCCGACAGCGACGCTGCTTGATCCTGGCGGACGGATTTTACGAGTGGCGCGCTGAGGGCAAGCGCAAGCAGCCGTTCTTGCTGGAACGCAGCGATCGGCAACCGTTTGCGTTCGCGGGAATTTGGGCGGAGCTCTTGCAACCGAACGGTGAACTCACCCCGGCCGCCGCCATCTTGACCACAGCGCCGCGTGGGGTCGCCGCTCGCGTGCACGATCGCATGCCGCTGATCTTACCGGCCGCATTTCGAGCGAGCTGGCTGGATCCGAACGCGCGCTACAAGGAGCTGCTCGAACCGGATGCCGACACGCTGCGGCTCTTCCCCGTCTCGACCTTGGTCAACTCGGCCAAGAACGACGACCCGCGCTTGGTCGAACCCGTCGTGCTCGAGGAGCCGTGAGCGCCCGCCCGCTCCGCATCCTGTGCTTGCACGGGTTTCGCAGCAACGGCGCCCAGCTGCAAACGCAAATGCGTGCCCTCGTGAGCGGGCTCGAGCCGAGCGTCGAGTTCATTTACGTCGATGCGCCGCCCCTCGCCACCGGCGGCAATGGCTGGTGGAATGCCACCGCGATCGACTCCGCTAACCCGGACACGCGCTATGAAGGTTGGCAGGAAACGCAGGCCTGGGCCCTTTCCTACTTCGCCGAGCATCAACCCATCGACGGCGTGTTTGGCTTCAGTCAGGGCGCGGCGCTGACGGCGCTGCTGGTCGGCTTACGCGCGCCGCCACTGCGCTTCACTTTCGCCCTGCTCGTCTCCGGCTTCGTCAGCAAAGATCCGGCGCATCGCGCGCTGTACGATAGGCGCGAACGGTTCGAGCTGCCCTCACTGCACCTGGTCGGTCGCGCGGATCGCATTGTCCCGCCCGCGGCGTCGCACGCGCTCGCCGCGCGCTTCCAAAGCCCTCTGATCGTGCCGCATGAAGGAGGGCACGTGATTGCGAGCAGCGCGGAAGTCCGCAACCCCGTCGCCGCTTTTCTAGCCGAGCGGCAGGCAGAGCTGGGTTAGCGCGCGGCGGGCGGCGCGAACCCGCTCAAACCGGCGCTGATGAGTTGCGCGCGCGTCAATTCACCGCTGAGCGTGAACGGCACCTTCACGTTCAGGCTCTCCCCGCCCACCGTGGCTTCGCCATCGAAGCGATAGGGCACGGCCGCTGGCGAGAGCAAAAACGGGGTGAGCGCGACCAGGTTGGTCCAGGCGACCGCAATTTGGCTGTTCACCGTGCTCGACCCTTGCGCGGGAATGCTCGACGCCGGTTCGGCGTGGGCTTTGCCGAGTTCGACCCCCGCGCCCGCGCCGAGCGAGAAACGACCATCGACGGCCTGCACGATCAGCGGAAATCGATTCGGATTGGCGACGTCGAACGCGACCTCGAGGGTCACCCCCGTGGCCGAGACCGCCGACACTTGTGCACTCTTGGGCGTGATCGTCGGCGGTTTGGGTTTGGCGCAGCCCGTTGCCAGCGTGAGCAGGGCAAGGGCGGTCCACAGTCTGACGAGTTTGATGAAGGACGTCATGCTGCCGTGCCATAGCACCCGGCACCGACGGTGTGAGGCAGAGCGGCACGCAGTGCCAAGTTGCCTCACGTTTTTGCGTCATTTCCTTAAAACGCGCATGGAACCGTTCGTGCAGAGCAGCGCGTGCCATGTCCTTCGGAATTTATCTGGTCGGGATCATCCTGGTGATCGCGGGTCTGGTCTACGCCGCCGCCATCCTGAGCGCTCCCACGCACTGGATCGTCGTGGCTACGCTGGTCATGCTAGGCGCGGGTGTGGTCGCCGCGGTCAAGGCCACGCGCCAACGCGACCCGGCCGAGTGACGCAAGCTCAGAGCTCCGCCTTCTCGAGCCAGTGGGGGTTCTTGGCGGTGCCGTCGTATTTCTGAGCGGTCTTGAAGAGCTCGTGCTTGCCGTCTTTGGCGGCGGGCGCCGTGCGCGCCAAGAGCGCGGTGCGTTCGTCCGGGGAGAGCGGCTTGAAGGTGCGTGCGACGCGCAGCGCCTGAGCCAGCACCTCTTTGCTGTCGATACCGGTGATCACCACCGACGTCGGTAGGCTGAGCGCGTAACGCAAACACTCTTCCGGCTGGACCACGCCGCTCTTCAAGATGTCGCCCGCACCCATCGACTTCATGCCCAGCACGCCGATGCCGCGCTCCTGAAGCACGGGCAGCACGCTCTTCTCGAAGCTCTTGTAGTGCGCATCCATCACGTTGAGCGGCATCTGCACGGTATCGAAACTGAATCCGGCCTTACGCGCGGCCTCCAGCATGGCCAGGTGGATCGCCGGGTCTTTGTGCCCGGTGAAGCCGATGTGCCGCAATTTGCCAGCTTTTCTGGCCGTTTGCAGCGCGCCGATCACGCCGTCCGGCGCGAAGGAACGCGCGGGGTCGGTCATGCGAATCACCTCGTGGACCTGCACCAGGTCGATCACATCGGTTTTTAGCCGTTTCAGCGATTGCTCGAGCTGTGCGGTCGCGGCCTGCGCTGTGCGGCCGTCGAGCTTGGTCATCAAGAACACGCGCTGGCGATGGCCACCCTCGAGCGCCTTACCCATGCGCTCTTCGCTGACGCCCTTGTTGTAGTCCCAACAATTGTCGAAGAACGTGATGCCGCCTTCAATCGCTTCGTGCATCAGCTGAATGGCTTCCGCGTCGCTGAGCTTGCTGTCTCCGATGTGCGAGCCCCCGAGCCCGAGCATGGACACGAACTCGCCGGTCGAACCGAGTTTGCGCTTGGGCACACCCGGCGCCGCTTCGGTCGGGGCGGCAGAGGCAGCGCTCGCGGCATTCGCCTGGGCGTGAGCCTGAGGCTGTTGTGCCGGGGCTTCGGGGCTCACGGTGGCCGTCTGCCCCGGTGCATCCGCCTGCTTTTGACAAGCCGCGAGCCCGAGCAGCCCCGAGAGTGACAAGCGACAGAAGTCCGCGCGAGTGAACGAGTTAGACATCGATCGAGGCGATGCAACCCATGTGCCGCGGCCCGGCGGACATTTTCAGTCCGCTCTGGGCGAACCGCTACTGGATCCCGAGCCGGTGCCATGTTCGTCTTGCGACGTGCTCGAGCGGAGTGTTCAGCGTGTTGGATGACGACGACGAGAAGGCCGGCTTGAGACGCCTGGCCAAGGCTTTTTCCAGCCTCAGCCGCAAGCGCGGAGCGGAGTACTTCGACACCGGGCGGGTGTCCTTGGTCGAACGCACGGCAGACGTACTCTCCGCGGAGGTCACCGGCTCCGGCGGGGTGTACACGGCCTTGTTCGTCCGCAAAGGCAATCAAATACGCTTCTCGTGCACGTGTCCACACTTCAAGCGGGAGGCAACCGGCTGCAAGCACCTGTGGGCGACCGCGCTGGAAGGCGCGGGCACGGCCATGCTGCGTAGCTCGGTGGCAAACAGCCGCCAGCTGCTTGCCGATCCCAATCTCAGTTTGGATGACGAAGAGCTCGAAGATGACGAAGAGCTCGAAGATGACGAAGAGCTCGAAGATGACGAAGAGCTCGAAGATGACGAAGAGCTCGAGCTATCATCGCTCGAACTCGCGATTCCTCCCGAGCCATCGGCTTCGACGCGAGGTGTGAGCTGGCACGCCTTGCAATACGCCGAGCATCGTCCCGAGCCCGAAGCGGCCGAACTGCACTATTTCATTGCCGAGACGTTCGGGCGCGACTGGCGATTGATGATCGGCAAGCGCAAGCGCGGGGTCGAACTCGGTCCCCTGGTGCCCGCCGGCCAGTCTGCCTACGCCCTCGCCACCGACAGCCACGAGCGCGAGCTGACCCATTTGCTCGAGGGTTTCCAGACACGCTTCGGCTATCCGCAGCGCGGTGAGCTGAGCGTCGCGGTGTTGGCCGTCGTGCTACCGCGCTTGGCCGCCACCGGGCGCTGTCACCTGGTCGGGCCGAGTTCCGCGGGCCATTCGCGGGAATGGCTGCTCTTTTGCGAAGGCTTGGGGCCAAGGTCCGCGGCTGCGCGCGAGCTGTCGGATGGCTACGCGCCGCTGCTCGCGCTCCCCACGCTCAGCCTGGATGAAGGCGGACCCTGGGAACTCGAGCTGCAACTGAGCGAGCCGGAGCCGCGTGCTCCGCGGAAGAAATCGCTCGACTACGAAGCGCGAGCGCATTTCGTGCGTGGCTCGGAGGTGCGCCCGCTGGAAGAAGCACGCCTCGCCCAAGACAACGGCGCGCTGCTGTTCAGCGACGGCAAGCTCGGCCAATGCGCCCCCAACGACGCGCGCTGGCTGCGCTCGCTGAAGAACCTCGGACACGGTCGGTGCGTGATCGTGCCCGAGGCCCATTTGCCTGACTTTCTCGAGCTCAGTTTCGGGCGGAGCGGCATTTCGCGGCTGGTTTTGCCGCCTGATTTCGAGCGCGTGCGCAGCGTAGAGCCCCCCCGACCGGGGATCGAACTCGACGCCCCCCGCGGGCGCGTCACGAGCGGCCGCGTCTTCTTCGAATACGACGAGCAGCGCGTGCCCCTGCGCCGTGAAGCGCGCCTACTGCTGCTCGAAGAAAAGAAAGTGCTAGAGCGCGACGCCGCACTCGAACGAAACGCGCTGCTCGCCCTCGAACACGCGGGCTTCGAGCGCCTGGCTCAGAATGGGCGCAACGCGGCCGGGCACGACGTGAAGATAGCGAGCAGCTCGCTGCTCGGCGCCGTGCGAGCGCTGCTCGAGGCAGGCTTTCTCGTGTTCGCCGAGGGCAAGCGCTACCGCTCGCTGTCGAGCGTCGACATCCGCGTCGAATCCGGGCTGGATTGGTTCGAAGTGCAAGGCAGCGCGCAATTCGGCCAGAGTCGCGTCCCTCTGCCGCAGCTGCTGAAGGGCATGCGCAGCAACCACATCATCGAACTGGGTGATGGCAGCCGCGGTGTATTGCCTTCGGAATGGCTCGAGCGCTGGGGCGGCTTTTCCGCGCTGACTCCCCAGCGTGACGCGACGCTGCGTTTCTCGACCCGGCAGATTGGCGTGGCCGAGGCCATGCTCGAGGCGCTCGGCACGGACGACCTGGTCCCCGGTCTTGCGCAGTTGCGCGAACGAGTCACGAGCTTTCAGCAGGTGCACCCTCAGCCGCCTCCGGCGGGATTTTTGGGATCGCTACGCTCGTATCAGGTGCATGGCTACTCCTGGCTCAGCGCACTCTCGGAGTTGCGGGTCGGCGCGTGCTTGGCCGACGACATGGGTCTCGGCAAGACCATTCAAGTCTTGGCTCACCTCGCGCGAAAGCACGCAGGCCAGCGCGGCGCGCCCTCGCTGGTGGTGATGCCACGCTCGCTGCTCGCCAATTGGCGCGCCGAAGCCACGCGTTTCGCGCCCAGCTTGCGCCTGCACACCCACTGGGGGCCCGATCGCGGCGAAGTCGAGCCCGCGTTCCAAAACGTCGACATCGTGCTCACGACCTACGGCACCTTGCGGCTCGACATCGAGGAGCTGAGCAAGCTCGAACTATCGACCGTGGTGCTCGACGAAGCCCAAGCCATCAAGAACGATGCCAGCGCGACCGCCAAGTGCGCTCGCCGCCTGCGCGCCGAGCACCGCATCGCGCTCAGCGGCACCCCGATCGAAAATCACTTAGGCGAGCTGTGGTCGCTGTTCGAGTTTTTGAATCCGGGCATGCTGGGTGAGCTTCCCGAGCTTGGTCGCGCCCTCGACAAAGGGCAAGCCAGCCCCGAAACGCTGAAGTTGATTCAGCGCGTGCTGCGTCCGTTCGTGCTCCGCCGGACCAAGCAAGAGGTGGCAAAAGACTTGCCCGCGCGCAGCGAGCAAACGCTGTTCGTCGATCTCGAACCGGACGAACGCGCGCGCTACGAAGAGCTGCTGCGCTTCTACCAAGCCAGCATCAAGAAGCAGGGGCTGAGTGACCCGACGCGCAGCACCCCGCAAGTGCTCGAAGCGCTGCTGCGCCTGCGTCAGGCCGCCTGCCACCCCGGCTTACTCGATCGCAAACGCACGGCCGAACGCAGCTCCAAAGTCGAACTCTTGCTCGAGCAGTTGCGCGGGGTCGTGCAAGAGGGCCACAAAGCGCTCGTTTTCTCGCAATTCACCTCGCTACTGGCGATTTTACGCGAGCGCCTGAACGAAGAACAGATCGCCTTCGCATACCTCGACGGCAAAACGAAGGATCGCGAGGCGTGCGTAGCGCGCTTTCAGAGCGATCCCGCGTTGCCGGTGTTTTTGGTGAGCCTCAAAGCCGGCGGCGTCGGCTTGAACCTGACCGCCGCCGACTACGTGTTCATCCTCGACCCGTGGTGGAACCCCGCCGTCGAAGCCCAAGCCATCGACCGCGCGCACCGCATTGGTCAAACCCGGCCCGTGATCGCCTACCGCCTGCTCGCGCGAAATACCGTCGAAGAGCGCGTGGCGCAACTGCAAGATCAAAAGCGACAGCTGATCGCGGCCGTGATGGGGGATGAAGGCGCATTCGCCGGCAAGCTCACGCGCGCCGACTTGGAGTCCTTGCTCGACCTGGGCAGCAACTGACGCGAACCGAGCTCCACCAACCACCGTCTCATGCGTTCGAATTCAGCGGATGACGAAGGCGATAAGCAAGCTCGCACCGGCGACCGCTTCCAGCGCGAGCACGGGGGTCACGACTCGCGCCGCGAGCGCCAGGCAGTACGGCAGCAAGAAGCCGAGGTACGTGAGCAGGTAATACAGGCCCATGACGCCGCCGCGCGCCTCCGGCAATGCCAACCGCTGGACTGACTGAATCCCCGAAGTCATGCACACGCCGTAAGCAGCACCGAGCAACGGCGCGACGACCAGCAACGTCGCGGGCAAGCGGGCGCTCACGGCGAATGCTCCCAGCAAAATGCCCAGCGTGCCCGTGATCAACCCGAGCCGCGCCGCTGCGGTCGGTTCGAAGCGTCTCGTCAGCGGCTGGGCCAAGACCCCGGCGGCCAGCGTCAGCGCGCATAGCGCCCCCGTGTAAACGTACGGCGCCGGCCCCAATGCTCCCCCGAGCATGCTCGGAAGCGCGGCAAACGCGATCGCCGGAAATCCGAACACGAAGGGCGCCATCGGGGCGAGATTCCGCCAAAAGCTCAGCCAAGCTCTCGGCTCCAGCTCGATTCGGATCAGGGTCCGCTCGGCGTCGCGCGGCGCCCTCCCCGCCCCCGTTTCCGCGCCTGCGCCCGTGTCCGGCGTGCTGCGCGCGACCCACAGGGCGTAACCCAGCACGGCGATGTGCAGCAAGAACGGCGAGCGGGTCGGCGCGGGCGCATATTGCGCGAGCACTCCGCTCGCGAGCGGACCGAGCCCGAACCCAGACGAGAGCGCGATGGTCGCGCGGCGCGGACCCGCCGCAAGCGAGTCGGTGCAATGCTCAATCAACCACGCCGCGCCCGCGCTCATCACGCCGCCTGCAGCCAAGCCGTACAGCAGCCGCCCGGCGAGCAGCAACCCAAAGCTCGCGTCCGAGGCCGCGAGCAGCGCGCTCGCCCCGAGCGCAACCAGAGCCGACGGCAGCACCACCGCACGCCGCCCGTATCGGTCCGAAATGGGCCCCGCGAGCAGCAGCCCCGGCGCGAGCCCGAGCGCGTACATCGCAAATAGTATTGCGGGCGCGGCCGCGTCGAGCGCCAGCCGCTCGCGATACACTTGCAGCAAGGAAGCGAAGTGGTTCGCCCCCCAACCGACGGCAAACAGTAACAGAGCAACGCGCCGCCAGGGCATGAGCGCGAGTTGAGGCGCTAGCGCGCCGAAGCACAACGAAAAACGCGGAGCGGGCTGATTGCCGGCTCCGCGTCTTTGCGTTGCGAGGCGCCACTGCGGGCGCCCTCGGTCAGTACTACTTCTTCTTGTAAGTGCCCGTGAGCTCCGCGGTGGCCAGGGCGACCCCTTTCAGCTGGTTGTAGGCTGCCTTCACCGCTGTCACGCCGCTGCCGCTGATCGTGTAGGTCGCCATCGGGAGTGCCATGACGATCATGTGGTACGTGTCCGTCCCGCTGGGCGGGCACGGGCCGAGGTAACCGCCGTTGATTACCTTGGCGCTGCCGACATCCGTCGCGCCCCAGCCCTTGGGCAACTGAGTGACCGTGGTCGCGATGTTCCAGGCCGCGGAGTGGTAGCCGTTGTCCGTCGGACTCGCGCCCATGGTGAGCGTCCAATCGATCATGAAGAACGCGTAGCTCATCGTGCCGGCGGGCGGATTCGACCACTTGAACGACGGCGCCACGCCCCAGTCCATGAAGCCGCCCTTGCCGTCGCAGGTGTGAGCCTCGGGGATGGTCATGCCGCCCGCGATCTCCGTGCTCGTGAGCGTGAAGGTGCCACCCGTGGTGCCGCCACCACTGCCGCCACCCGCGCCGCTGCCGGCTTTGCCACCCGAGCCACCCGCACCGGCGCTCGCGCCGCCGCTGCCCGCGCTGGCACCGCCACTGCCACCCACGCTCGTGCTGCCGCCGCCACCCGCGCTCGTGGCACCACCGCCACCGACGCTCGTGCTGCCACCACCACCAACAGCGGGACTGCCAGCCACCCCAGGGGTGCCAGCGGCGGCCGTACCCGCTGTGCCGGGAGAACCCGCGACCGCAGGCGGCGCGCCTGCACTGCCGCCGTCGGAACTATCCGAGCCGCAGTTAGCGAGGACGATGGGCAAACCAACGAGCACAGCAAGCATGGGCAAGCGACGTAGGAGCATGATTGTTAACCTCCGCGCTCGTTTAACATATCGATTCGGACGCGCAAACGTCGGCTATCGAGATTCAGACACGCGGGTGCAAAGCAACGGCGTAGCTGCAAACGAGCCTCTTAGTCCTGTCGTGCGATCAGTTTTCGGGTCACGAATTTCGCCACATCGCGTGTGATGCGAATCGCAGTCTCTTTGTCCAGGTGTGATTAAACTCACCGGTAACGTTACGGGGTGCCCAGCGCTTCTTTCATGATGCTCGTGTCCACCAGGGGCGTGAGCTGCTCGCGGGTGCGCGGCGGGCGCGAAGTCTGTTTGGCTACCCACACCTCTTCTTCGACCAAGATGTCGAGAATGTCAGGGACGAGCGTGCCGAGCCATTGCTCGTTGTGCCAAACCTTGTCCAAGAGCGCGGCGTCGATGTTCAGGGCCTTGGTCACGCGTGGTTTCATCGCGGCCGGCGTCTCGCGGAATTGCCGCTGCGCCTCGATCAGCGAGCGGACGAAGGCCACGATCCCTCGGCGTTTCTCGGGGTCCGCGAGCTTTTCGGCCGTGGAGTGCAGATTGACGATTTCGCGATACACCGAGCGGTCTTGAAACTCGATCGCATCGGCGCCGATGCGGTCCATCGCGACTTGCGGCGACGGCTCCCACAGGGTGACCGCGGCGACCGTGCCGTTGGCGAGCAGATTCGGAATGGTCGCCGCGCTCGCAGAGCGGATGGTGAGATCTGCGTCGGTCAGGCCGACCGTGCGCATCATCTTATCCACGTAGTACGCGGAAGACGTGTTCGGCATCGTCGCAATGGACTTCCCCTTGAGGTCGGCAAGCTTGCTCACGCCCGCCGCGCGGCTAGCCACGATTCGATAAAACGTCTCCGTGACCGTGAAGATGATGCGAAGATTGGGGTGCTCGACGGATTGTCGAAGTGATTGCGTCTCGGCGTTGCTCCCCAAATCGACCGTGTTGTCGTTGAGCAACGTGACGATACCGCCCGAGCCCACCGTCGCCGTTCCCGAGTAATAGCTCTCGGCCGCGACCAGCACGGGCGTGAACTCGATCGACGCCGTGTCGCTCGTGATGCGAAGCGGCGGCAATGGCGCGGCTCCACCTGCACCGGCCGCGCCTCCGCCCGCCGCGCCTCCGCCCGCCGCGCCGCCGCCCAACGCGCCGCCGCCCCCGGCCGCGCCGCCCGACGCGGTGCTGCCCGCCGCTCCGGACGAGCCGCCGCCAGCACCGCCGAGTGCGGCTCCCGCCGCAGCGCCGGTACCCGACGTTCCGCCGGAAATAGCGCCCGCCACGTTGCTTCCGGCCGTGCCGCCCGCGCCCGCCGGCGCCACGGATCCGCCCCCGCCGAGGGCGCTTGCGCCCGCACCGCTCGCGTTGCCAGCGGTGCCATTCGATGGCGCATTCGAACTCTCACCGCAGGCGCTGAGTCCGAATGCGCAGGCCAACATCAGTACTGACGGGTTTCTCATGGGTCCGCTCCCTATGAGTGCAGTATACCGAACGGCCTGCGAGGGCGTACGAAATGCGGCCCGGGCGCAACGCGCAGGAATGTAAGCGGCGCCAGGTGGGCATGACCCGATTGCAATCTCGCACGCCGAACGCTGCTGGGCAGGATCGCGAGCGCCCCCTCCCTGCACGACGAATCAGGTCGGGCCACGCAGGGCACCACGACTCGACGATCATAGGTTTCGATGCGTGAATCGGCTCACAATTTTGCCCCACGGTGCGACCGCGCAATAGGCCGCAGAATGCTAGTGATCGCTGTGTTTCGATGTTAAGTCGAGCGCACTTGGCTTCCTTTCAAAGCGCGAGTTGGAGCGAGATCAATGCCTTTCGCGAGCGCATCGCGAGCGAGGCCGAGAAAGCGCATTGGCTGACCGACGCCGCGCAATGGTTCACCGCGGCTCTGGCGAAAGAGTTTCCGAGCATCGTCTTGGCGCGCGTATTCGCGGTCTTGCCGTTCGAGCGCCTGCCCGAACTCGACGCGGAGGTCGCGCAACGTTTCGCGGAGAAGGCGGGCGCCGCGGAGTCGCTCGTCGCGACGACTCCGGTGTTGTCACTGCTCGGCACGTCCGGCGTCGATCCGGCATGGAACAATCGCGCGTTTTCCGCGGGGCACTTGGCCATCCCGTTGCTGAGCAAAGCGATGGTCGAAAGCACGCCGATGATCGCTCAGCTGCTCGCGGATCTGAAAGTCGATCTCGCCTGCTTGGATGACGCACGGCCGATCGACTCCCGGCGCCTCGTGGGCGGCATGAATCAGCGCTTCTACGTGCAGAGCGCTAAAACGGCGCTCGATACGCGCGGCCGATTCATCATTCCCGCACGTGAGTTCGTGGCCAAGTACCTCGTCGAGACCGTGTTCGGCATGGCGGGCGCCTACGTCGACGGCATGATCGTCGCGGCCATCATCTTCACGAGCGAGCACTTGCAAGCGCTCACGGTCGACCGCTTCCCGAGCATCATGGCCAACTTTCGCATGGCCACGACCAACGCCGTCCTCGCCCGGCGCCTGTACGCGCCCAAGACGACTTAGGAAGCACTGCTCGGCATGGCTGCGGCGGCCGCCGCCACCTCCTTGGTCATGCTGTTCGCGGGCTACGTGGCGCTCGAAAAGCTCTTCATGGAGCACGAACCGAGCGGTTTACCGGTCGTTCCGTCGTGGATCACGCCCGCCGTGAGCCGATCGCTTTCACGAGCTCCACGGCAAGCGTCTTCCTCACCGACTCTCGGCGGGTCAGTTGCGGGGCGACTGGGCTGCTCGGCGTCTTGGCGGGTGCCTTCCTGGCGCTGATGTGGGTGGCCCTGCAGTGGGCAAACGGTTCCCCTTTCAGCGCCTACGACCCGCTCCACCTGCTGTTCCCCGTCGCGCTCGGCGCGGGCGGCGCGCTGATCGGCACGGGGCTACGGCGATTCGTGTCGCGGAACAATCCGTATTGGTCGCCCTAACCCAGCGCGATCCACGTCGGCGCATGATCGCTCGCTTTCTCTAGCCCGCGCACCCAGCGGTCGACGCCCGCGCCGGTCAGGTGCGGCGCGAGCTCCGGATTCAAGAGCAGATGGTCGATGCGCAAGCCGGAGTTGGTCTGCCAGTGATTTCGGAAATAATCCCAAAACGTGTAGATGCGTTCGTCGGGGTGAAGCGCACGCAGCGAGTCGACCCAGCCTTGGGCCAGCAAGCGTTGGTAGCTAGCGCGGCTTTCGGGCTGGAGCAGCGCATCTTTCAGCCACGAGCGCGGGTTGTAGATGTCGAAGTCCGTAGGCACAACGTTGAAATCTCCAGCCAGTACCACCGGTTTCCCGCTCGTGTACAGGTCCTGGGCGTGCTCGATCAGGCGTTCGAACCAGGCCAGCTTGTATTTGAATTTCGGCCCCGGCTGCGGATTGCCGTTGGGCAAATACAAACAACCCACGGTGATGCCGCCCACGACCGCCTCCAAGTAACGGCTCTGGTCGTCCTCGGTATCACCCGGGAGAGTACGCTGCACTTCTTGCGGCTCTTGCCCCTTCGCCAAAATGGCGACGCCATTCCACGATCGCTGGCCGCGCCAGATGGCGCCGTAACCGGCGGCGCGGATGTCGAGGATCGGAAAGCCGCTATCGAGCGCCTTCAGCTCCTGTAAGCAGACGATATCGGGCGATTCTTTTTTCAACCACTCCAAAAGGTGCGGCAAGCGCGTAGAGATGCCGTTCACGTTGAAGGTCGCAATCTTCACTCGTGCCGCGTTCGCTTGGGCGGGGTTCTTTTTCTTGGTAGGCATCGGCAGGTTCGGCGTTGGTGCGAGCCATGCTAGCGCGCTGGCATGCTCGCTGCACTGAGTCGTGATCGTGAACAGCGCGCTACCCGCTTCGCCGTATTTCGGGGGATACTCGGGGATTCCGGGGGAGAGGCGGGTCGCGCTGTTCACACTGTTGCGGCGCAGCAACAGCCGCTCGCCGCCGCATTTTGGCGGCTGACAGCGCGCAAAATCACGCTTACAAAAGCGCGCATGAAACTCGGATTCGTTGGCTTGGGTTCGATGGGAGTCGCCATGGCGGAGTCACTGCTGGCGCAGGGCCATCAGTTGTTCGTCTATAACCGCACGCACGAAAAAGCGCAGCCGCTGCACGAGGCCGGCGCGCGCATCTCCGCGACTCCCGCCGAGGCGTCACGCGAAGCCGAGCTCGTGATCTCCATGCTCGCCGACGATGCCGCGGTGGAAGCCGTCACCTTCGGTGCCACCGGGATCCTCGCCGAGCTGCGACCGAACGCCGTTCATGTCTCTTGCAGCACGATCTCGGTGACGCTCTCGGAGCGCCTCGCCGCGGCACATGCCGAAGCCGGGCTCGGCTACGTCGCAGCCCCGGTGTTTGGCCGACCGGACGCGGCGGCCGCGAAGAGGCTGTGGGTGCTCGCCGCGGGCAAGCACGCGGACGTCGAGCGAGCGTTGCCGGTACTCGAAGCACTCGGGCGCGGTGTCACCCGCCTGGGTGAAAACGCGAGCGTCGCCAATTTGGTGAAGCTCACCGGCAACGTGTTCATCGCTTCACTGATCGAGTCGCTCGGCGAAGCCTTCGCTCTCACCCGCAAAGCCGGCGTGCCCCCGGACCTGTTCTTGGATCTGATCAAGAACGTCTTTGGGCAAGGCTCGCCGATCTTGGAGAACTACGCGCGTCAGGTCGCGCAGGGTAAGTACGAGCCCGCCGGCTTCAAAGCCAAGCTCGGCCTCAAGGACCTACGCCTCGCGCTGAGCGCCGCCGATCGACTCGAAGTGCCCTTGCCCACCGCGAGCTTGCTTCACGACCAGCTGCTGAGCGCGGTCGCGAACGGCCAAGGCGACCTCGACTGGGGCGTAATCGCGCAACTGGCCGCGAAGCGCGCGGGGCTCTGACGACGGCATCCGCCAACGACCTTTTTTTATCATCTGCGTGCGCACTCCGGTACGCGCATTGCAACTCCCGAAACGTGATCGCAACACGCATAAGGAGGCTCGAATGAGCGAACAAAATCGGTACCGAGGCAATGCGACGCAACGAGGCCCCAATCGAGGCGGCGAGAGCCAATGGCAGCGAGACTACGGCCAACGCACGGACCACGCCCAACGCTGGGACTACCAGCGTCCCGAGTTCGGCTCGCGCGACTATGGCCACGCTGATCAGGGGCAACCTGCTCGGCGCTTCGATCCTCCGGGACGACCCAGTTCGGACTACTCGCGCGATGACAGTATCGAACGCGAGCTGCGCAACAACGAGTACCCGCGCGACAGCGGCTACGCCCAAGACGATCGCTTCCTGCTCGACTTCGGCCCGAACGACGAACGCGGATATCGCGATTCGGAGCGGGAATACCGTGAGTTCCGCGGCCCCAGCGGCTACGCGCGCGGCGGCGACTTCGGCAGCCGTACGCGCGCCGAGGCGCCACGCCCGACGGGCCTTCAAGCCGTGAGCCACTACGGCCGGGGCCCGAAGGGCTACGTCCGCTCCGACGAACGCATCCGCGAGGAAGTCTGCGAGCGTCTGAGTGACCACGACGACGTCGACGCCAGCGACATCGCAGTGTTCGTGCGAGACCGCGAGGTCACGCTCGAGGGCAGCGTGGAGACCCGGCGCATGAAGCACCTCTCCGAAGACATCGCCGATTCAGTATCAGGCGTGGAGGACGTGCACAATCGCCTCACGGTGCGCAAGGCGTTCCTCAAAGACGTCGCGGATCGCGTGCTGGGGAACGAGCCGCAAGAGCACTATGCGCACAGTGGGACGCGGAACACCGCCCACACGGGCAACACATTGACGAACGGCCCGGCAAACGGTCACAGCTGAGCCACGGCGCACCGGGCGCGGCACGCGGCAGACCGAGCGATGCTTGGCTCTGCCGCGTGGCATTTTCGGCGCTGGGTCCTGCGCGTGCCGCCCTGAGCCGGTTCCCATTCGGTTCGAACGTCGTTCATCACGGCGGGGACCACAGTCCATCGTCGTCCGTGAAGGGCAGCTCGTCTCGTAACGACATCACGAAGCTCTCGTCCGGCACGGCGCGTACGTAGCCGCTCGGCTCGACGTTGATGACACCGTAGAAGAAACCGGGCGATGTCATGGCGTCGGCGATGGCTCGATCGCGTACCTCACGAAGAGCTTCCGCGTCCGCAACTGGGTCGATTCGTGCAGACTGTCCGTCGTTGTCAGCCAAGTAGTTTTCAATCGGGTCCTTCAGCGGCCAAGCGTAAACGGGCGCATCGCGCGGGACGGCGTCTATACCGATTTGGACTCGAATGGCCCCTTGCATTGGTTTCGCTCGAGCGAAAAGCACATCGCGATACGGCCAGTTCTCCGGAACGTTGAGTTGTGCGTCGCAGCGGCGGCTGTGCCGCCCGTCCCAAAGACGTGCCGTCGATTGATCGGCGTTCTGAAGACCCGAGCAAACCTTCGCCAGCGGGCCTTCCGATACATCGTCGTAGCCGACCGCTTCGTGGAGCATCTCCTCTTGCGCGCTCGTTAGTTCGCCTTCCCGATATGACCGCCACCCCCAGTACTCGTCGTGTGGCAGTGAGGGCTGCTGAATCCAGTACTGACAAGTTCCCGAGATATAAAGAAAGTCAGAGCCGAGGTCGGACAGCGATGACGTGTACGCCCTAACCGACCCCCGTGATACGTAACTGAACGCCAATCGGATATCCGAGGATGAGTCGCAGATACGCCGTGCCTCGTGGCCGCTCGCGCCGCCCGTCGACGTCGGGGCTGTGCCAGGTGTGCCAGCCGCGCCACCGTTGTCAGACGCGGCAGGGTCGTTGCCGCACGCGGCCAACGCAAGCCCGCTCAATAACCCAGCAATAGTGCGTGTCTTCATCTCGGCATGCTCCCCGGCGAGTTTCAGTCGCATGGCATGAGCACGCGCCGTGCCGTGTTCTCGGCCGCAGACAAACCGGACTTCGTGAAGCTAGACGCGCCGCGAACAGCCGCGGAAAAGCCTCGGGGTGGTTGGTGTTCGGGAGTTGAACGCCTATCGTTTGCTCAGATGCCCGACGATCGCGAGACCTCCTGGCAAACGCTGCCACACGACCCGATTCAAGAACTGACGGAAAACCTGTGGCGGGTGGAAGGCGCGCTGCCGCACTTCTCGATGCGGCGGGTGATGAGCGTGGTGCGGCTTCGCGATGGGCGGCTCGTGATCCACAGCGCCATCGCCCTCGATGAAGCATCGATGAAGCGACTCGAGGCTTGGGGTGAGCCGGCGATCTTGCTCATCCCGCACTCGCGTCATCGCATGGACGCGCCGCGCTACAAGCAGCGCTATCCGGCGCTGCGCGTGTTTGCCCCGCCCGCCGTGATGCACAAAGCGAGCGAGGTGGTGAAGGTCGACGGCTCGTTTGCCGAGGCGCCGCTCGACGACAGCGCGTCGCTCGAGTTGCTCGCGGGCACGGGCGAAGCGGAGGCGGCGTTGATCGTGCACTCGAGTGACGGCGCGAGTGTGGTGTTGACCGAAGTCGTGTTCGACTTGGAGCCGCCGAAGAGCGCGCTCTTGCGCGCCGCTATCAGCCTCACGGGTTTTGGTCCGGGCCCCGTCGTGACGCCCGTCGTGAAGCTGGAACTGGTGAAAAACAAGCGCGAACTGGCCGCGCACCTGGAGCGATTGGGCAGCACTCCGCGACTGCAGCGCTTGATTGTCGGGCACAGCCGCATGTCCATCGGACCCGACGCCGCGGGCGCGCTACGGCGCGCGGCGGCAACGCTGTGAGCGGAACGCACCTCGCTGTCGCCATTTGAGCGAGCGTGTTGGTTACGGCGCGGTTCGCGATCGAACTGACGTGGCGGGCTTGGTTTTTTTGGCCGATGGGCGCGGGACCTGCGCGCCGGTCGCCGTTTTCGGCGCGTGTTTCGCGCGGGCATCCTTCGCACTGCTCGCTTTCGCGTTCGTGGCTACTTGCGGTTCGGACCACGCCGCACCCATGTTCATGGCATCGCGCAAGCGTTCAGCGTCGAGGGAGCAGACGCGAAGCTGACCTTGGCGCTCTTTCTTCAAGATCCCCGCGTCGACCAACACTTCCCAGTGATGACAGAGTAAAGCCACGCTGATACCGAGGGACTCCGCGATGGTCGTCCCGCACTGCGCGCCCTTCGCGAGCAGCTCCACGATTTCGACGCGCCGTGGGTCGGCGAGTGCCTTGAACACTTTGGCGCGTTCGTCGGGGCTCATCGGTTTCGAAACCATCGCGTCACACGATAACACGCCGCAATCGTTACCGCTCGTTACCGCCGGTATACTCAAATGGTTACTTGACTATTAGAGTGGAGAGGAACAGGTTCCGGCCCATGAACGCAAAGCTTGATGGTTCCGTCCCCCAGTTGGCGCGCGTGGCCGCGTCGGTCGTGTTTTGCACCTTGGGCGCTTTGCTGCTCGGCACCGGCTGCTCCAAGCACATCGAAAACGAAGCTCACGCGGGCCCCGCGGAGGCACGCCCCCAAGTGACGGTCGCGCAGGTGACCCAAGCCACCGTCACCGAGTTCAGCGAGCACACCGGGCACACCGAATCGCCCGGCACGGTCGACATTCGCGCCCGCGCCACCGGCTATCTGACGCGCGCCGCCTTCAAAGAGGGCGACTTGGTGAAGAAGGGCGCGCTGTTGTTCGAGGTCGATGCCAAGCCGTATCAAGCCTCCCTCAACCGCGCTCGCGCCGAGCTCGTCAGCGCGCGCGTCGACGTCGAGCTGGCACGCAAGAATGCGGCGCGCGGCGAGCAGCTGTTCAAAGCCAACGTGATCTCCGAGCAAGAGTGGGACACGCGCAGCGCGACCTTCCACCAGCTCGAGGCCCGCACCGAGGTGGCGAGCGCCGCCGTGAACTCGGCCGAGCTGGATCTGGACTATGCCTACGTGCGCTCGCCAATCGCGGGCCGCATCGGGCGCTTCTTGGTGACGCCGGGCAATCTGGTCGGGCCGAATCTGCCCTCGCCTCTCACCACCGTGGTCTCGGTCGACCCGCTGTACGTATACGTCGACGTCGACGAAACCCGCGCCCTCCGTCTTGGCCGCACCCCAGGTGCGGTCGCGCGCGTCGGGTTTTCGGGCGAAGAAGGCTTTCCGCACGAGGTCACGCTCGACTTCGTCGATAACCGCGTCGATCCGCAGACGGGCACCATCAAGGTGCGCGCGGTGCTGAAGAACCCGGACGGGCGCTGGGTGCACGGCTTGTTCGCGCGCATCCAGCTGCCGGAAGAGGGCGCCCATGAAGCAGTGCTGATCGCGGACTTGGCGGTCGCGACCGACCAAGACCGCCGTTACGTCTGGGTCGTCGCCGCCGACGGCAAAGTCGAGCACCGCACGGTCAAGCTCGGCCCGCTGAACGGCGGCCTGCGCGTGGTGCGTGAAGGCTTGACCACGGCCGATCGAATCGTCGTGCGCGGTTTGCAGCGCGTGCGGCCGGGCGCGCTCGTGGCGACCGAAACCATCTCCATGCGTGACGCGGCCTCGCTCGAGAAGCTGGCCGAGGTGAAACCGTGAATTTCGCGCGCTTCTTCGTCGACCGCCCGATCTTCGCGGGCGTGTTGTCGATGGTGATCTTCGTGCTCGGGGTGATTTCGGCGTTTTTGTTGCCGATTTCCGAGTACCCGGAGGTCGTGCCGCCGACCGTCGTGGTGCGCGCCCAATATCCGGGTGCCAGCCCGAAAACGATCGCCGAAACGGTGGCCGCGCCGCTCGAACAAGAGATCAACGGCGTCGAGGACATGCTGTACATGAACTCGTCGTCGAACGCCGACGGCACGATGACCCTGACCGCCACCTTTCGCATCGGGGCCAACTTGGACTTGGCGCAGGTGCAGGTTCAAAACCGCGTGGCCCAGGCGCTGCCGCGCTTGCCGGAAGACGTACGCCGGTTCGGCGTGGTTACCCGCAAGAGCTCGCCCGACCTGACCATGGTCGTGCATCTATTTTCGCCCGACGATCGCTACGACGAGACATACATTCGTAACTTCGCGGTGCTGCAGGTCAAAGACACGCTGGCCCGCATCCCCGGCATGGGTGATGTGCAGCTGTTCGGCTCGGGCGACTACAGCATGCGGGTCTGGCTCGACCCGGACAAGGTCGCGGCGCGCAACATGACCGCGAGTGACATCGTGCGCGCGCTGCGTGAGCAGAACGTGCAAGTGGCGGCGGGCACTCTGGGCCAACAACCGTCGCCTCGCGATGCGAGCTTCCAGCTGAGCATCAACGCTCGCGGTCGCTTGGTGGACGAGGCCGAATTCGGCCAAGTGATCGTAAAAACCTCGCCCGATGGCGCCAACGTGCGGCTGTCGGACGTGGCGAGAATCGAACTCGGGGCCAACCAATACGCCCTGCGCAGCCTGCTGGACAACAAGAAGGCCGTCGCCATCCCCGTCTTTCAAGCCCCTGGCTCCAACGCGCTCGCGCTGTCGGACGCCGTGCGCAAGAACATGGCGGAGCTGTCCAAGACCTTCCCCGAGGGCATCAAGTACGACATCGTGTACGACCCGACGCGCTTCGTGCGCTCTTCGATCGAAGAAGTCGTGCGGACGCTGTTCGAAGCGTTGGCGCTCGTGGTGCTGGTGGTGATTCTGTTCTTGCAGACGTGGCGCGCGTCGATCATCCCGATCGTGGCGGTCCCGGTTTCGCTCGTGGGCACGTTCGCGGTGATGAAGCTGCTCGGCTTCTCGATCAACGCGCTGTCCTTGTTCGGCTTGGTGCTGGCGATCGGCATCGTGGTCGACGACGCGATCGTGGTCGTGGAGAACGTCGAACGAAACATCGAGCTCGGGCTATCCCCGCGCGACGCTACTCGCAAAGCCATGCAGGAGGTGAGCGGTCCGATCATCGCCATCGCGCTCGTGCTGTGCGCGGTGTTCATTCCGATCGGCTTCATCCCCGGGTTGACCGGCCAGTTTTACCGACAGTTCGCGCTGACGATCGCCATTTCCACGGTGATCTCGGCGTTCAATTCGCTCACCTTGAGTCCGGCCTTGGCCGCCGTGCTGCTGCGCGCTCACGACGCGCCGAAGGATCTGCCGACGCGGTTCCTGAATCGCAGCTTGGGTTGGCTATTCCGTCCGTTCAATCGCTTCTTCGATGCCGCGGCCAACGGCTACGTCGGCCTAGTGCGCAAGTTGCTGCGCCGCTCGGGCGTCGCGCTCGTGGCCTATGGCGGTTTGCTCGCCCTCACCTACTTCGGATTCGCCAAAGTTCCGACGGGCTTCGTCCCGACGCAAGACAAGCAGTACCTGGTGTCGTTCGCGCAGTTGCCGGACGCGGCCTCGCTCGACCGCTCTGACGACGTGATTCGCCGCATGTCGAAGATCGCTCTGGAGACCGAAGGCGTCGAACATGCGATCGCTTTCCCCGGCCTCTCGATCGCGGGCCTCAACAACACGCCCAACGCAGGCATCGTGTTCGTTGGCCTGAAGCCGTTCGAAGAGCGAAAAGCCAAGAACCTGTACGGTCCGGCCATCGCCGCGACCCTCAACGAAAAGTTCTCCCACATCCAAGACGCGTTCGTGGCCGTTTTCCCGCCTCCGCCGGTGCAAGGCTTGGGCACCATCGGCGGCTTCAAACTGTACGTCGAAGACCGCGGCGACATCGGCTTGGATGGCCTGTACGAGAACACGCAAAAACTGCTGTCGGCCGGCTATCAGACGCCCGAGCTCGCGGGGCTGTTCTCCGGCTATCAGGTCAACGTGCCACAGCTCTTCGCGGATCTCGATCGCACCAAAGCCAAATCGCGAGGCATCGCGGTCACGGACGTGTTCGAGACCATGCAGGCGTACCTCGGCTCACTGTACGTGAACGACTTCAATCGCTTCGGTCGCACGTTCCAGGTCACCGTCCAGGCCGACGCCAAGCATCGCTTGACCCCGGAGGACGTGGGCACCCTGCAAACGCGGAACAAGGACGGCGCGATGGTGCCGCTCGGCAGTGTGCTGACCGTCAAGGCCACCAATGGTCCTGACCGCGTGACCCGCTACAACGGCTACCCCGCGGCCGAGGTGAACGGCGGACCTTCCCCGGGCACGAGCTCGAATCAAGCCTTGGCCGCGATGGAACGCATCGCCCAGCGTGAGCTGCCCCCGGGCATGAGGTTCGAGTGGACGGACCTCACCTACCAGCAGATTTTGGCTGGAAATACCGCATTGTTCGTGTTCCCCCTGTGCGTACTGCTGGTGTTCTTGGTGCTGGCCGCGCAGTACGAGAGCTGGTCGCTTCCCCTGAGCGTGATTCTGATCGTGCCGATGTGTTTGCTCGCCGCCATCATCGGTGTGTGGCTCGACGGCAGCGACAACAACATCTTCACTCAGATCGGGCTGTTCGTGCTGGTCGGCCTGGCATGCAAGAATGCCATTCTGATCGTCGAGTTCGCCAAGGACAAGCAGGAAGAGTCCGACCTCGACCCCGTGGCCGCGGTACTGCAAGCATGCCGGCAACGGCTCCGCCCGATCTTGATGACGTCGATCGCGTTCGTGATGGGCGTCTGGCCCTTGGTTTCCTCCCACGGTGCCGGCGCAGAAATGCGTCACGCCATGGGCGTGGCCGTATTCGCGGGCATGATCGGCGTGACCTTCTTCGGCCTCTTGCTCACCCCCGTGTTCTTCACGACCCTGCGCAAACTCGGCAAGCAAAAGCCGGCGCTAGTCCAGGGTGAAGCGTTAGTCGTCCCCGGCGAATAGTGTGAAACCCCGACCGAGCCGGCGCGGAGTCATTCTGCGTCAGCTCGGCTGCCGCGTTCGCGCCGCAGTTCGCGCCGCGATTCGGGCTTTCGCTCGTTGTCCTGGAACTGACGCTCGACCATCTCGGCGTAGGCGCCGTCGCGTCGCAAGAGCGAGTCGTGGTCGCCCACCTCGACGATTCGGCCATGGGAAAGCACGACGATGATGTCGGCGCGCCGAATCGTGCTCAGGCGGTGCGCCACGATGAACGTGGTGCGATTGGCCAACAGCCGCTGCATCGAGGCTTGGATCAGCTGCTCGCTCTCGGTGTCGAGGTTGCTCGTCGCCTCGTCCAAGATCAAGATCTGCGGCGCGGCCAAGAAGGCACGCGCGATCGACAGGCGTTGGCGCTGGCCACCGGAGAGCTTGACCCCGCGCTCGCCAACCAAGGTGGCGTAGCCCTCCGGCAGGCGCGAGATGAACTCGTGCGCATTCGCCGAGCGCGCCGCATCTTCGATCTCGGCTTGCGTGGCCTCGCTGCGCCCGTAGGCAATGTTGTCGCTGACCGTGCCATCGAACAGAAACGTCTCTTGCTGGACGATGCCCAAGAGCTTTCGGTAGCTGCGCAGGCGAATATCGCGAATGTCGATCCCATTCAAACGAATCGCTCCGCTCGTCGGGTCGTGGAAGCGCGCGACGAGATCCGTGAGCGTGGTCTTGCCCGCGCCGCTCACCCCGACCAGGGCCACGACCGAGCCGCCCGGAACCCGCAGTTCGAAGTCGCGTATCACGGGCACGTCTTTGCGGTAGGCAAAGCCGACGTGATTGAGGTGGATCTCGCGCACGCGCGCGGGTGCGTCGATGGCGCGGGGCCGATCGGGCTTTTCCGCCGGCTTATCGAGCAGGTCGCATACGCGCTCGAGCGCCGCGAGCCCCCGCTGCGTCTCGCTGTTCGACTTCACGAGCTCGGTGATCGGGTCGATCAAGCGGAGCAAGTAGCCTTGAAAGGCCATCAGCGTGCCGACCGTGGCTTGCCCGCGCAACACCAAGTAGCCGCCAAAGCCCAAGATCGTGATCTGGGTCAGGGGCAGGACCAAGTCCCAAACCAAGGCCACCCCGCGCTGGGTGTTCGTGGCCAGACTGTGCTTGCGGACTACGGTGTGCTGCCCGGCCAGGAAAGAGCTCTCTTCACTGCGTTCCCGGGCGAAACCACGCACGACTCGCAGGCCGTTCAAGCCCTCGCTCACGCGCGCATCGATCTCGGCGCGGTCTTGGCCCATTGATTTCCAGATCAGGCGGCTGCGTCGTAACCACACGTTTTGCGCAATCACGATCGGCGGCACCGCGAGCAGCACCGCGGCCGCGATACGCCAATCGAGCGTGAAGATCACGATCAGCGTCGCGACCAGGCGCACGCCGGAAAGCAGCGGATTGAAGAGCGCGGTCTGTAGCAGGCCCGTCGTGTGATCGACGTCGCTCGACAAGCGCGAGATGACTCCGCCCGTCTTCAGCTCGTTGATGTCCGCCATCGGCAAGCGCAACACGCGCCGGAACAGCCGGGCGCGCAGCGCCGATGAAAACCGCGAGTCGAGCAGCTGCGAGCGAAAACTCCGCCAGAGATCGAACAGCGAATTGGCCACGAACAACGCGGCGATCCCGGCCGAGACCAGCGCGAGGCGCCGCAATTTGTCGGGCAGCGGCATGCTCGGCAGCAAAATCACACGGTCGATCAGGTAACGCGATGCCAGCGGCCAAATCATGTCGATGGCAATGCTCGACAAGCCGAGGGTCGCGACCAACGAGAGCGTTCGGCGATGAGGCCGCAACCAGTCTCGACACACTCGCCAACGCTGGCGGCGCCGCTCTTTCGCATCCAGCCGCGTGTGCGCCTCGGACACCGGCTCTGCTTCCTTTCGACTCGATTCGCGGAAAGCGACGAAGCGCTGCTTGGAAGTGATCGGGATCCGGTTCATTGCTGCAGTGCGAGCGTCTAGTGACCACTCTTGCCCACACTGCCACCGCGTTCAAGGCTCCGACTGTGTCAGTAGACGGCGCAAAACTGCCTCAGCGCGCGGTTCTCATCATGTCGAAGTAGGGTGTCGACCTTCGCGCCACGCACTCGGCGGCGTACAGAAACATAGACGCCGACCAAGTCTGCCAATCTTGCCCGCGCGGCAGGCCATCTTGCGCGTGGAGCCACTCGTTGAAACCGAATTGCTTGTTGGCGACGCGCGCGGGGCGCACGACCTCGGCCAGCGCGATCAGCTTCTCGCGCGCCAGTTCATGCCGGCCCGCGGCGACCAAGGCCGACACCCAAAAGCCGCACACGAACGGCCAGACCCCGCCATTGTGGTAACACCCTGGCGGGTTATATCGCGCGTAGCGCGGGCGCCAATCCGGATCCTCGGGCCGGATGTACGGGAACAAACAGGGCGGCAAATCGACCGCGAGCAACCCTTGATCGCGGAGCGCCTGGCACTCACGCTCCACCCAATCCACGATCTGCCCGGCTCGCTCCGGCGACGCCATCCCCGATAGAATCGCCAAGCTGTTGCCGAGCAAGTCGAACCGCTCACTGTTGGCGATCTTGTACGCCCAGAGCGCATAGTACGGCGCATCTTTGCTCACTAGGCGCTCGTGGATGAAGCTTTGATCCAGTCGCCGGACATCCAGCCGCGGCAAATAGTGACTCAGCGTCTGCGCGCGTGCGTCTTCGTGCTGCAGTTTCAGGGAGCAGTAGAGCAACGCGTTGACGAACAACCCCGAGCCCTCGACCCACTGCTCGTCGCGCCAATCACTCGTCGGCTCCTGAGTGACGATCACGTCGTCTTCCGGGCTTTGGTAGCACATCCAAACGTGGGCCTTGCGCGCGGCCTCGGCCAGGAACGAAGGATTGGCGCTGAAGTCCTGATACATGGCGAGCGCGATCGAGAACAGGGGCGTGGTGTCACTCGCGCCGCGATCCCCCGGGACGTCGACCAACGAGGGAATGTGGCCCAATGGGCTCTGATTCTGCGCCAAGACCTGCAGCGTGCGACGCAATGACTCGACCAGCTCCTGGTTGCCGCTGACGAGCGTGCCCAGCGCGGCGATCATCAGATCGCGCGTGTACGGCTCCGGGTAGCCCCAAGCCGCGGTTCGGGGCAGGCCGTTTCTGCCATCGCGAGCGTTGTACAGCAGGACTTCGAGCGCCATGCGCTTGGCGTCTTCGACGGCAGAAGAGATCTCTTGAGTCATGACGCCTCACTTCAGGTTGAGCTTGGTTCGCACGATCTCGACGAAGCGCCGCGCGACGGTCCGGTAGTCGTAAAGTTCGTTCACTCGCTGGCGCCCGGCCTCGCCCATCCGCTGGCGCAACTCGGGGTCGTTGAGCAGCGTATGCAGGTGCTCTGCCAAATCCGGCACGCTCGCGCGATAGTCGACCACGCGTGGGTTCTGGAATCGAATGCGATGCCCGGGCTCGAAGCCCGCCTCTGGCCCCACCACCGCTTCCGTCGCTAGGTTCTCGGTTGCCACGCCGGCCAAGAGCGCGGTCGAGCCGTGAACCAAGGTTTCGAGCATCGCCATCGCGCGGATGCCCAGGACGGGCTTACCGCACGCGCCGGCTTCCGTTTGGCCCATGCCGAACCCTTCCAAGCGCGAGGGCGCGGCGTACACGTCGCAAGCCGAGAGCAAAAACGGCATGAATTCCCGGGAAACGCGGCCGCCGCAAAAGCTCACTTTCGACTCGATACCGAGCGATCGGGCGAGCTCCAGGTCCAATGCGTTCTGCTTTTCGGTGCGCGCTTGCATCCACACTTTGCACACATAGCGCCAGTCCGGCACGCGCTCACCGAGCGAGGCCAGAGCCTCCATCACCTCGCGCCCCCCCTTCGATGCGGCATCGCCGCCGACGGTCAAGACCAAGAGTTGGTCTTCGCGAACACCCAGCGCAGCCCGCGCGGCCTGCACGCGCGGATCGGTACGTGGGTAAGGAACGAAGGAGTCGGTATCGCAGCCGACCGGGAGCACTTCGATGTTCTTGCTCGAAATGCCGTCTCGCTCGTAAACGTGCTTCACCCATTCCGAAGTGACGAGCAGGAGCGGCAAGTCGCTCAGCGTATCGCGATAGTTCACCACGTAGCCGTTGGCCACCAGCCACGGGATCGGGAGCACTCCGTGCTTTTGCGCGTGCAGCACCAAGTGCGGGGTCATGCCCCAGTAGCCCACGCCGACCACCGCGTCCGGCTTGAACCAAGCGTAATTCCACTCTTTCTCCACGTCGGACTCGAGGTGCGCGGCGCGGGCGTCCACGCCGATTTCGCGCAAGCCGCGCAACAGCAGGTCGCCTTGCGTGGCCAAACCGCCGGGCGGCGGTGGGTAGTCGAAGAGCAGGAGGATCTTCATGAATCGCGCTTCTTTTCCAGCCACGTCGCAGCTTCGGTCACGGACTTGATTTGAAAGAATGCCTCGCGCTGCGGGGTGACGCGCGCTTCCCAGCTCTCGGGCTCGAAGCCGTAGCGCGCGGTGACGAGCGCGCGCTTTTGTTGCCAAACCTCGAACGGCAGCTCGTTCATGATGGGCGCGCTCGCAATGGCGTGCGGCAGATACTCGCCGCCACCATCTTCGTACGCGAACAGCCAGAGCTCGGGTGCTTGCAGCTCGCCCCGCGACCACAGGCGAAGCACGGCGCGCGCCACCTCTTCATGTCGGCGATGGCGGGTGTATTCGCCCAGCGGTGAGTGCGTCAAAATGCGATCGAAGTGCCTGCTCGGCAGCGCGTGGAGCAACGCATGTTCGACTTCAGCGTCGGCGAGCGGAGTCTGGTCGGGACCGTCGTCGAGGTCGGCCAACTTGCCCTGCGCGCCGATCTGCTCGATGACGCTCAAGAATTTTGGCGCGCGGTCCGCATCGCTGGCGCGACAGGCGCTGACCACGAACACATCCCACGAGCGTTGCATGAGCAAAGTGCCGCCGGCCCAAAGCGTCTCGTCATCGGGGTGAGCAACCAACACGGCCACTGATTCGCGCGCCGTCACGAGCCCAGTTGTCCGCCAAGGGTTCGCCTCGCTCAAGCGGCATTTTCGCCACGCTCAACGCTCTGGTCGTGTTTTGGCGGCCGCGCGCGCGGGTCTGAATGCACGTCGATATGCCTGGGGGCTGGTCGCCACGAGTTTTTGAAACTGTTCGCGGAGTGCGCTCACCGAACCGAAGCCGACCTTTCCGGCGATTACTTCCACGGAATGATTCGTAGTCTCGAGTAAGACTTGCGCGCGCTGCACCCGCGCGCGTAAGAGCCAGTGCAACGGCGTCGTGCCGAGTTGCTCACGGAAGCGACGGTTCAGCGTGCGCACGCTGATCCCCGCGCGTCGAGCGACCGACGTCAATGACAGCGAATCCGCTAGGTGCTTTTCGAGCCACGGCAAGAGTGGCGCGAGCGAAGAACCGTCCGGCACCGGCGGTGCATGCACGATGAACTGCGCTTGACCGCCCCCGCGCTCCAAAGGCATTACCGCAAGTCGAGCCGCGTCCGCGGCCACCGCGGCGCCGAAGTCACGCCGTACGAGGTGTAGGCACAAGTCCAAGCCCGCCGCGGCGCCTGCAGACGTCGAGAACTGGCCACCGTCCACGTACAGCACGTTTGGGTCCACTTCGATTGCCGGATAACGCCGCGCGAGCTCCTCCGCCGCGAGCCAATGCGTGGTCGCTCGGCGTCCGTCGAGCAAGCCCGTGGCCGCGAGCACGAACGCGCCCGAGCAAATGGACGCCACGCGCGCGCCGCGCGCCGCCACCGCACGCACCGCCTCGACCAGCCGCGGCGGGATGGGCCGTGAAACGTCGGCAATGCCCGGTAAAATCACGGTCTCCGCCTGTGCCAACCAGGACAAGCCATGGCGCGTCTTCAGTCGGAAGGAGCCGGCGTCGACCTCGCGCCGAACGCCACACACGCGCACTTCGTAGCCGGGACGACCACCCGGCAGCCGAACGCGGCCAAACACTTCGCACGGCACGGCCAAATCGAACGGCACCACCTCGTCCAGCGCGACGACGGCGACCCGGTGAACCATGGCCAGATCTTGGCATTTCGCCGGTTCTTTGCCAGCGTACCCACGCTGGCCAGAAATCGGCGATAGTTGGCAATCCAGCCAGTGGCGTGAGTGTTCCTTCCGAGCCACATTCAGCGTCGAATGCTGCTGTACCGGACGCTGCACCTGCTCAAATTCGTCGGGGTGATGCTACTCGCCGGCGGCACCATCGGCAGCTTCCTCGCTCGCGATCCGGTCGATCGCAAGCGCGCCATACACGGCGTCGCTTCGGCCGGGCTGTTGCTCACTTGGCTTGCGGGCTACGGGCTGTCTCTGGTTCTCGGACTGACCCTCGGTGAATTGTGGATCCTGGGTGGGCTCATGCTGTCTTTCGCGTCGCACCTGGCGCTGGTGCTGAGCGTGTCGAGGCGACCCTCCAAAGCCGCGGCCCTCGCCGTGTTCGGGCCGCTACTCCTGACGCTCACCCTGATGGTCTTCCGCCCGACCTGGGCTATGGTGTTCGGATGAGCGCGCTCCGCATGCTGCGGCTATACGGCTTCTTGGAGGGCGCTTCGCTCTTGTTGCTCGTGCTCGTGGCCATGCCGCTCAAGTACTTGTACGGCCTGCCACTGGCCGTTCGCATCGTGGGCAGCGTGCACGGCCTGCTGTTCCTACTTTTCGTGGCCGCGCTGGTGCGCACGGCGAGCGAACTCGGCTGGCCCATCCGGCGCTCGCTCTTGGGGCTCGGCGCTTCGTTGGTTCCAGGGGGCACGCTCGTATTCGACCGCTCGCTCGTGCGCGAACTGCGCAAGCTTCGCGGTTGAAACGCGGGCGCGCAAAACCCGAGCTCAGTCGCGCAAAACTTCCTTCAAGGTCGGCGCCGCTTCCGCGCAGATGCGATCGAAAGCGTCGTCACGCAACCCGAGCAGCGTACGGCTGTCTTGGACCGAGCTAGAGGAGATGGCACAGGCGGGCAAGGCCACTCGATCCTCGCCCGGGGGGCCGAGGATGTGCGCATCGAAGCGCTGAGTCAGAAAATCCGCGATGTTGACCACGGCCGCGACGCGTACCGAATTGCCCGTGTGCTCGTGGTGATGATTGGCCACGATCAACGACAGCTCGTTGGACAAGCCCCACAGCTTGGTGACGGTCTTGGATGCCTGTTCGTGCAAAGCGTCGATGTCGGGCCAGAGCTCGCTCAGGGGCGGCGGGGTTGCCTCTTTTTTGCGCAGAACAGCGAGCAGCAAGGCCGCAAAGCCCACGTCGTGAAGCAGCGCGCCGAGGAAGGCCTGGTCGTCCGTCACGCGAGCATGCCGACAGACCACGCGCGCGATGTACGCCGTCGCCGTGCCATGGCGACCGATGCGTCGCAGGATGTCCGAGTATTCACCGGACACCGTAAACACGCTCTTCTTCAGCGCGACATCGAAGACGCCGTCTCGCACGGTACGAATGCCGAGTCGCATCACGGCGTCGGTCAGGGAGCGCACGGGGCCACGCCCGGCGTGGATCGGGGAACCGACCAAGCGCATGACGGCGCCCGCCATCATTTGATCGCGCTCCAATAGGCGCACCACGTCTTCGACGTTGACGTCGGGCTTGGCCGTCAACGCGGCCAGTTCGAGCGCGACGGTCGGCAGCGGCGGGGGCTTGTAGGTCGGATCCTCGAACGTGCGGAAGAGCTGCGCGCGCAGTGTCGACGTGTTGGCAAATTTGAGCATGCGCGTTGAAACGACCCTTCGAATAAGGGTAACGCAGACGCAACAGATCGGCAAAAGTCCAGATTGCTAGAAGGACCGGCTCTTAGTCAGAGTTGCCGGAGCACGCGCGCCGGATTACCGACCGCGAGCACATTCGCTGGCAAAGCTCGGGTGACGACAGCGCCCGCACCAACGACCGTGTTGGCACCAATGGTCGCACCCGGGCACACGATCACTCCTCCCCCGAGCCAGACATTGTCGCCAATCGTGATCGGCTTTCCCCACTCTTCTTTACGCCGGCGCGCCGCCGGTTCGAGCGGGTGACCTGCCGTGAGCAGCTGCACATTGGGGCCAATCTGCACGTCATCGCCAATCGTGATGCGTCCGACGTCGAGCGCCACCAAGTTGTAGTTCGCGAAGAAGCGCGCCCCGACGTAGATCTGGTAGCCGTAGTCACAACGAAATGGCGGCTGTATGTCGCTCTCGACGCCCAGCGCGCCCAATAACTCGCTCAGCAAGCGCTGCCGTAACGAGGAATCGTCCGCAGCCGACAGGTTGTAAGCCGTGATCGCCTTCGCGCAGCGCAACCGCTCGGAGACGAGCTCTGGGTCGCTCGCGAGGTAGGGCTCACCGGCGTGCATTCGCTCGCGCTGACTGGTCGAAGTCATGCTCCGAGACTTACGCCCCGGAGCGACACACGACAACTTTGGGGCACGCGGCAGGCCTGGCTCGAATGCCAAGCCCGCGTCTGCGTGCGAGAAAAATCAGAACTCGAACTTGCCGAACGCGCCCAAGTCCTTGAACGCTTGAACCAGACGTGCGGCCTGGCCCTTTTCGCCCAGGTGCAACCAAGCGCGCGGGTCGATGACCTTCTTGTTCGGCTTGCTCGGGCCTTCGGGATTTCCGAGTTGCGCTTGCAGGTACGCGCTCTTCTCGTCCATGTACTTCTTGATCGGCTGGGTGAACGCCCACTGCGTGTCGGTGTCGATGTTCATCTTCACCACGCCGTAGGAGACCGCCTCGGTGATCTCTTCCGGAGTCGAACCAGAACCGCCGTGGAACACGAAATCGAGCGGCTTCGGGCCGGTCTTGCGTTCCTTTTCGACGAACTTCTGGGACTCGTCCAAGATTGGCGGCTTCAGCTTCACGTTGCCGGGCGCGTACACGCCGTGCGTGTTGCCGAAGGAAGCGGCGACCGTGAACGCACCGACCGGGTTCAGCACGTCGTACGCGCGGAGCACGTCCGAGGGGCTGGTGTACAGCTTGGAGGCATCGACGCCAGAGTTGTCTACGCCGTCTTCCTCACCGCCGGTCACGCCCAGCTCGATCTCGAGCGTCATCTTGAGCTTGGCCATGCGGGTCAGGTACTTGCGGCAGATCTCGAGGTTGTGCTCGAGCGGCTCTTCCGACAAATCCAACATGTGCGAGCTGAACAGCGGCTCGCCGTTCTTCGCAAAGTACTCTTCACCAGCGGTCAGCACGCCGTCTACCCAGGGCAGCAGCTTGGCGGCGCAATGGTCGGTGTGCAGGACGACCGGAACGCCGTACACCGCGGCCAGGGTGCGCACATGCAGCGCGCCCGCGATCGAGCCAGCGATCGACGCTTGCTGCGCCGAGTTATCCAAAAACTTACCGGCATAGAACTGCGCACCGCTCTGCGAAAGCTGAACGATGACGGGGGCCTTTGCCTCCCGCGCAGCCTGCAGCGCCGCGTTCGCCGTGTGGGAGCCGATGACGTTGACCGCAGGCAACGCGCATTTGCTCTCCTTACAGTAGGCGAACAGCTCCTGCAGAGCGGTTCCAGTGATGACTCCGGGCTTAAGTTTCATGGTTGCCATGTGGGTATGCGCCCCTGGTAGCATAACTTTCCGGCCGGCGGGAGTGGGTGCGAGGCGTCCTTGCATCCCCGCGAGCCTGCCGAAACCGGGCGGCCACAAACCAGCGCGGCGCGACCGACGCGGAAACGCCTCGCCCGAGGCGCTTCGTCACGGTGAAAACCCCCAATCCGCACGATTGAGGCAAATTTTGCGCTGCGCGTCAGTGGCACGAGGGATGCAGAGAGCGTGGCTGTCAGCACGAAGACCTCCCGCATGCGCCTACGCACGCGAGTCCTGCTTCGTTCGTGATGCCTGCCTTCGATCTCATCCGTGGCCTCGCCACGAAGGGCGTCGGTTCCTGCGCACTCAACCCGGAGCCAGTTGGCCCCCATTTCACGGATCGAGAAATAAGATGACCTACCCGAAGACTATCGTCTCCTTGACGAGCATCGCTGCTCTGTTCGTCGCTGCCTGCGGCAGTGCCGCGTTACCGGTGGAACAGTTGACGGAGGCCAAGTCGACGGTCCGCGCGGCCCAAGAGGCGGGAGCCCAAGGGACGCCGCAAGCGCAACTGCATTTGAAGATGGCCAATGACGAGTTGGCGTCCGCGCAGAAGGCCATCGACGAAGACGACGGCGACCGCGCTCGCCTGCTCTTGAACCAGGCGCAAGCCGACGCCGATCTCTCGCTAGCGCTCGCTCGCGGCAGCGCCGACAAAGAGGCCGCGCAGACCGCGCAGGCCAAGATCGTCGATCTGTCCAAGCAGGCCCAGTAGCCCCTATCCCCCCAGAATTTAGGAATTACCCATGAAAATCTCGACTATTGCCGTGCTCAGCAGCTTCTTGTCCATCAGCGCTTGCGCTTCGACGACCCCGACGCCCGAACTCGTCGGTGCCCGTCAGGCGTACGACCGCGCCCGCATCGATCCAAACGCGAAGTTGGTACCCGACAGCGTGCTCAGCGCCAAGCAGGCGTTGGACAAAGCCGAATCGATGCATGAAAGTGCCCCGCAATCCGACGAGGATCGGAGCTTCTCCTACGTCGCGCAACGGCGCGCCGAGTTGTCTCTGGCTCTCGGCGCCAACGCCCAAGCGAAGCAGGACCAGGCCAATTCCACGGCCAAGTACGGCGAGCTGCAGGACACGATGCGCACCTCGGCCGTGCAGAAGCTCGGAGTCGAACGCGGAGCGGTAAATCAGCTCGGCGCACAATTGGCGCAGAGCCAAACGGGCCTCGCGCAGGAAACCGAAGCCCGCAAGGCCGCCGAAGCCCGCGCCGCGCGTGCCCTGGAAAGCCTCGCGAAGATCGCGCAAATCAAGGAAGAGGCGCGCGGCATGGTGATCACGCTGTCCGGACAGGTACTGTTCGTGACTGGCAAAGCCGAGCTCCTGCCGTCGGCTCAGGATCAGCTCACGTTGGTTGCCAAGGCCTTGCAAGACCAAGGCGAAATCCGCCCGATCGTCGTCGAAGGCTACACCGATTCGGTCGGGTCGGAAGCAAACAACATGAAGCTGTCGCAAGACCGAGCGAATGCCGTGCGCAGCTTCTTGGTCAGTAAAGGCTTGCCCAGCGACAAGCTGAGCGCGGTCGGCAAAGGCAAGTCGAACCCGGTGGCCAGCAACGACACGGCCGACGGACGCGCCAACAACCGCCGCGTCGAAATCGTCGTTGCGGGTGGTGGCACGAACGCAATCGCCAACGGCAAGTGAGCTCGTTCTCGGAGAAGTGAACGAATGAACGAGCCGATCAAGGTTTTGCGCGCCGTGCATGGCAGCGCGAAGGCCGACGGAAGTGCGGACCTCGGCCGCATTTCTTTCCGCATGAGCGGCAGCCCGGAGCGCCGCTGGATGGAGCTGTTCGACGCCAGCAAAGGCAAGGGCTTCACGACCGAGGAGCGGAACAACGAGTTCCTGGTGCACATCGAGTGTCAACCGGGAGAGGTGGCCGCCCAACGAGACGCCTTGCTCTCGCTCGTGACCGAGGTGAACGAACGGCGGCGCGGGGAAATTACCCAACACAACAACGCTTTGCGCGAGCGAAACGAGCGCAAGCGCGCGGTAGAAGACGCCCTGAACCGAGAACTCGAAGCGCTCAAATTCGAGTGAAGGATGGCGCTGCGCCTAGTCGGCGAGCGCCGACGGCAGCGGCGCGTCCAACACCTCTCTGACCTTCGTGGTGAGCGAGGCAACGGTGATCGGCTTTGGCAGGAAGAACATCGTCGCCTCGAGCACGCCATGACGCACGATGCTGTCGTCGGTGTATCCCGACATGAAGAGCACTTTCAACTCCGGCCGGCTCCGGGCAAGCCGCCGAGCCAGCTCGGGGCCGCTCAGCAAGGGCATGATCACGTCGGTCAATAGTAGATCGATCGCCTTGTCGTAGCTCTCCGACTCGCGCATGCCATCACGCGCGTTGCTGGCCTCGATCACTCGATAGCCGTTCGAGCGCAAGATGCTGCTCGTAACGACCCGCACCTGGTCGTCGTCCTCGACGAGCAAGATCGTTTCGCTGCCTTGCCGAGCGTGACGGTGCACGCTCTCTCCAACGACGAGCGCATCTTTGGGGTGCTCGACGGCGGGTAGAAAAACCTTGAATGTCGTGCCCTGCCCGGGTTCACTGTAAAGCCAAATACTGCCGCCGCTCTGCTTCACGATACCGAACACGGTCGATAGCCCGAGCCCGGTTCCTTTGCCCTTCTCCTTGGTCGTGAAAAATGGTTCGAAGACGCGGGTCTGAGTCCGCTTGTCGATGCCCTTGCCGGTATCGCTGATCGCCAACATCACGTGCGGGCCCGGGGTGACGCCCAAATGCTGCTTGGCGTACTCGTCGTCGAGGAAGACGTCCCCCGTCTCCATCGTCAGCTTGCCACCCAGGGGCATCGCATCCCTCGCGTTCACGGCGAGGTTCATGATCACCTGCTCGAGACTGCTCGGGTCCACGCGCACGCGCGCCAAGTTCGGCGCCGGATTCGCGACGAGATCGATGTCCGCCCCCAAAATACGCTTCAGCATCTTTTCCATGCTGGCCAGCACGTCGTTCAGGTCGAGCACTTTGGGCTCGAGCACTTGTTGGCGACTGAACATCAACAACTGACGAGTGAGCTCGGCGGCGCGCGAAGCGGCCCGGATCATCTCGTCGATGTCGGCTCGCAGCGGCTCGCTCGGCTCGAGCTTCGAGGCGGCCAGTTCGCCGTAGCACAGGATTACAGACAGTAGATTGTTGAAGTCGTGCGCTACACCGCCGGCCAAGACACCGACGGCCTCCATCTTTTGCGACTGCCGCAATTGATCTTCGGTGCCGCGCAACTGGGCGCGGGCCTGCCGCTCGTGCGTGGTATCCAGCGAAATGATGCAAATGCCGTCGGGAACGGGCACGACGCGCAGGTCGAACCAACCCGGTGTGCCGTCCGGGAACAGGAACTCGATCTCGGTCAGTTCGCGGCTGCGCTGCTCCATGCTGCGACGCAAGACCGGAAAGAAGGGCTGCCGCTCGAGTCCCGGGTAGCACTCCATCATCGTGCGACCGAGGAGCTCCTCTCGAGCGAGCCGCCCTTGACGCACCAATGCGTCGTTGACGTACAGGTACGTCCAATCGAAGCCGATGACCTGACAACCCTCTTGCAGGTTGTCCAAGACGTCACGGGCAATCTTGTCTAGCGACTGCATGCTCTTTGCCTAGCGGGCGTGATCATGCGCGCGGGCTCCGGGCGCCGCAAGCAGCAGGACGCCACAAATATGCAGCACTTTTCGCCGTTGCCGGGCAAGTGGTGCTCGCCCCTTGCGCTCACGGGCGGGGGCGTTGGGGAAAATTGAAGGGCAAGCGCGAAAGCTTTGGAATATGGCAAGCGAAGTGAGCAAAGCGCCGCCGCTTGACCGAGGCAGGCGAGCGAGGCAACTATCGAAAAATGCGTACTCTACGCAGATCGCCTCCGATGAAGGAAGAGGCAATGGGTCGGGCTCTCGAGCGTTTTCGCGCGGTGCTCCGGGACCGTTCGTTGAAGATGTCCAAAGTGCGCGAATCGATCGCGCGCACGGCGCTGTCTTACGAAGGGCATTTCAGTGTAGACGACCTGCTCAACGTGCTTCACGAGCGCGGAGTGCGTGACGCTCACATGGCCACCGTGTATCGCGCGGTACCACTTTTGGTCGACGCGGGTCTGATCCAGCCGGCGCTGGTTTCGAAGAGTGATGGGCAGCGTTACGAAGCGTCCTTCGAGCGCGAGCATCACGATCATTTGGTGTGCACCAACTGCGGCAGGGTCGTCGAGTACCAGTCGGAGACGCTCGAAGCATTGCAGCGCGAGATCGCCAAACGCTACGACTTCGAACTGGACGATCACGTGCACGAGCTCCGCGGTCGCTGCAAAGATTGCCGTCGCGCCGGCCCCGTCCCGCGCGGTGCTCACTCGTGACGGCGGCCGTCGCGCTGTGCTGGCTCGCGGTGGGCCTGCTTTCGCTCGCTAACCGGGCGCGGCTTGTGGGCGTTCACCGTGTGATCGTGGGTCATGAAGCCGACGTTCGTGCCGGCGGCTGGCCGCTCTTCCCGCAACAATTGCTCGAACAGCGGCTGTAGCGGCGGCGCCTGGCTGGCAATGCCGTTTGCGCGAGGTTGCGCCGAGGTTCGAGCTTCATCCGCGGAGCCAGGGCCCGACGCCGTGCTCCAGGGCGAGCACCGAAAACGAGAGCAAGGATGCCAGTGCCGCAATGCAAATCAACGAGACCCAAGCGCGGCCGGCGCTCTCGGCCAGGAACGTGCAGCAGGCCGCGGCCACCCAGATTGGGAATACGGCATACGAGCCAATCGTCAAGCCGAGGCTCAAGGGCAGTGGCAAGGTCAGCGCCAACGTTACGCCCAATGCCAACGCCACGGGGATCGTACCAACCGTAGCCGCGAGCACGCGCGATGCGGAATGATTGAGTTGAACTTTGCTGCTATTTTTTGCCACTGCACCCTCCATGGTTCGAGCTCACAAGCGATCGAAACGAACATTCACGACGGTAGCGGCGTTGGCCGCGTTGCCGGCGCGATCGAGGCCGGGGGCCGAGCGCTTGGACAGCTGCGTGGTCGAACCCGTGGCCCGCTGGCTCGAGGACCTCGACCTCGGTCACGTGCCCTTCGACGTCGATCGTCAAGCTCAGCCCTAGGCCCCCTTCGATTCGTTCACGCAGCGCTTCTTCCGGATACACCGCTTCGGAGCGCTCAATCAGGACGGGCGGAAGGAGCTGGTCTCGGACGGGCGCAACCTTGCCCTGGGCGCGCGCCGCAGTGGGCGTCGCCCCAACGCCCGCAAGTAGGGCGCCCATGTATGAGACCTCGGCGACGCGCCGAGCCAAACCGTTCACTCAAAGCCTCCAAGCGTGCAGGTCACTCCGCGTTCCCGGAGCCGCCCTTCAGCGCGGCGAGCCCGCAACGAATACGCGAATGATTCGCGATTTCAGTCTCATGAAAGGGGGGAGGTTGTCAAGACGAGGGCGGTCGTCTCCGCGTCGCATTCGGGCGGGCGTCGGTCCGCAGGGGTCCCGGCGGCCACGGTCAGAGCCGCAGCTGGGCCTCCCGATCGGCAGCGCGGTTTGCACCCTTTTCCGTGCGGGTCTCGAGACCGAGACGCAAAAATTTACAAAACGGCTGTACTTGTGCGGTTTGCCGTTTGCACCGGCCCGCTACTCGCATTATGGGCTGACGGCATTCTGGAATTGCTGGCCACCGCGGTCGCCGCCCTTCCCCGATTCGTCATTCTGCTGCGTCTCTATCGCAGCAGCCGAGAAAACAGTACAGAAAAGGCAACATCATGAGTCGTTACGTTGGTCCGAAAGTGCGTGTACTCCGAGCTCTGGGCACCGACCTGCCAGGGTTGACCCGAAAGAAGTCGGAGCGCCGGCCCTATCGGCCCGGTCAGCACGGGCAAGCGCGAAAGAAGTTCTCCGAGTACGCCCTCCGTCTGATCGAGAAACAGAAGCTGCGCATGAACTACGGGCTCAGCGAGCGTCAGCTGCTGCGCTTGTTCGTCGAGGCTGCCGGCACCAAGGGCAACACCGCCGAACGTTTGGTGGAGCTGCTCGAGAGGCGCTTGGACAACGTCGTGTTCCGCGCGGGCTTCGCTCGCACCATCCCGGCGGCGCGCCAATTGATCATGCACGGTCACGTGCTGGTCGAAGGCAAGAAGGTGGACATCCCGAGCTTCCGCATCAAGCAGGGTCAAGCCGTGACGATCCGCGAGCGCAGCAAGTCGCTTACCGCGATCGCTTCTGCTTTGGCGACGCCCCTCTCTTTCCCCACGGATTGGCTCTCGGTCGAACCGGGTGCGCTCAAAGCCACGGTCACCGCGCTGCCGGACGTGACGGCGATCCCGTTCCCGATCCGCCTGCAGCTGGTTGTCGAGTTCTACTCGCAACGCACCTGAGCGACCCGCGCGAGCCTTTTCTCGGCGATTCATGGGGCGCGGCGATACACGCGGAGAGCGTGTGCCCGCCCCATCGGTCGTCCCGCGCTACGGCGCCCCTGGCTCGCTGCTCTTCCAATCGAGTTCGACCGCCACGGCCAAGTGGTCCGAGAGCGGTCGCCCCGTCGCGTCCACGAAGCGGCGATCGATGCTCCACTTGCGAGCAGTGAACGTGAGCGTCGGCGAGCTGCGATAGAAAACGCGGTCGATGCGGCGTGCGTCCGGACAGCGCAAGGCCTCGCACACATCCACGAGGCCCGTCGCTTGCGCGAATCTGGCGAGCAGCCCGCGCTGCTGTGCGCGAATGTTGGTGTCACCGCCGAGCAAGATGGCCCGCCCCGCCGAGCGCTGGGCAATCGCTTCGATCAACTGCTCGACCTGCGCTTCACGAGCTTGCTGATCGGGCACGCTCGGGCCCGCGTCGAGGTGCACGTCGTAGACGTCGATCTCCACGCCTTCGGCCAAGCGTTGACGGATCGACACGAAACCTTTGGGGGTGAGGCAATCGAAGTAGCTGTCGACCAAGCCGTGACAGGCGCGCCAGGGTTCGCGCTGCAAGGCCGCGAACGATTGCGAGGCGAACACGCTGAGCCCATCACCGAAATGGAAACGCCCCGCGCGCACGAAGGCCGGCGATTGGAACGGCAACGTCACGCCCTGGCGGAGCAACGCGCCGAACGCAAAATCTTCCTGAATCAGCGCGAGATCGTAGCGACTGAGCAAGGGCCCGATGCGTGGCATGTTCGCGCTCGGGTGCGCGGTCATGAAACCATCCGGCAAACCCGCGATGTTATACGTCAGGACCTTCAGCTGACCCGAGGCGGCAACCGCAACCCATGACCACGCGACCGTGAGCAGCCCGGCAAGCAACGCCAGCACACCTCGCACCATGCTGAAGATTAGCACAAGCTCTTTGCTTCGCACCGCCGCCGCCTGGGCGGCCGCACTGGGGCTGTTCTGCCGAGCCCACGTGGGCCACGCCAATGGCCGCTACCCCAAAGCGGATCAACTGGTGATCGCACAGGGCGATGCCGCGTCGTTGACCGTGCGCGCGACGTTCGGCTTCTTGGTCTCGCGCGATTCGGGCAAAAACTGGGATTGGATCTGCGAGCGCGCGATCGGCTACTCGGGCGTGCAGGATCCGACGATCGGCGTCATGGAGGGCGGAACCCTCATCGCGAGCCTGGCCGAAGGCATCGCGCGCTCGACGGATCAGGGCTGTAGCTGGGGCTTCAGTGAAGCCACGCTGAGCGATTCGCCCGTGATCGATTTGACCGTGCAGCGAGACGCGCCGAGCCACGCCTTGGCCCTGCTCTGGGATGCGCAGAAGGTCGGTTACAGCTCACGCTTTCTGGCCAGCGACGACAACGGGCGCAGCTTCGTGCCGTATGGTCGTCCGATCGACCCGAGCGTCCTGGTCGTCACGCTCGACGTCGCGCCCAGCAACCCGCGCCGGGTGTACGCGTCCGGCACGCGGTCGGTCGATGGCGTGCGCACGGGCCTGCTGTTCCGCTCCGACGACGATGGCGAGCACTGGCACGAATACCCGCTGCCGTTCGACCCCAAGCTCGAGCAAGGGGTTTACATCGCCGCGGTCGACCCGCACGACGCCGACACGGTGTACCTACGCACGAGCAGCGCGACCGTCAGCCGGCTGTTGGTCAGCCATGACGGCGGCGAGCAGGTCGAGGTCGCCTATTCGGGTTCATTGCTCGCGTTCGCGCTGTCGCCCGACGGCAAGCAGCTGTACTTCGGTGGCGAAGACGGACTGTACAGCGGCCGCGCCGAAGACCTGAAATTCGAGCCGCGCTCCGGCCTTCGCTTACTGTGCTTGGCCGCCACGGACGAGCTCCTCTACGCGTGCTCCGACGAACACAGTGGGTTCACCGTGGGATCGTCCCGCGACGGCGGCTTCAGCTTCGAGCCGCTGCTGCACCTGAACACGGTGCGCGGACCGCTCGCCTGCAGCGCCGCCGAGTGCGAGGCTGATTGGCCGCTCGTACGGACGCAGCTCGGGATCGCGCGCCCCGCCGAGGCTGATGCAGGGGCCGGGGCCAGCGCACCTGACGCGGGTTCAGAGGGCGGCGCGGGCGGCTCCGTGAATCACCAACCAGAACCACGGCCCCCCTCCACGGGCTCGTCGTGCGTCGCTGGACGCGCGAGCGCCAGCCCTGCGACCGGGTTCGCCTTACTGCTGGCGCTGGCGGCGGCGAGCTTCAGTCGGCGGTGCAAGTCACGGGTGCGGTTTCGTCCTCCGGCCAAATAGCGCCGTAGTACAGGCCATAGCTACCGCCCAGCTCCAGCTCGTCTCGCTTTTCCGGGCATTTGAAGCTGACCTCGACGCCTTCGCTCGTGGGCAGCGCGGTCGTGAGGGCGTCTGCGTCCGTGCACGCAACGGCCGCGCCGAGCGCCGCGCTGCCTTCGCAGATACGCAGTGCTTGGGGCTCGGCACCGCGGGGTGTCGAGCAGATCAGGTGGACGGTCTCACCCGGCGGACACGAGCTCAGCTGGGCGTCATAGGTGTAGCCGCAGTTGCGTTTGGGGCCAATCTGCCCGCGTGTACACGGCTCGGTGACCATGCCCTCACCCGGGACGGGCAAGGTCACGTCACGCTCTTCGTAGTTGTTGGCGTCCGCGTTCTTCACGAAGTCGCACTTGGGGCGGTCGACCGTCTCGCCTTCTTCGGTCTTGAACTCGGTTGCCTCCCAAAGTGGGTCTCCGTTGTCGTCCAGCACCGGCTTGCCCTCGCACAAAAATTGATCCGGATTCGACTTCAAGCCGAGCGGCTTGGTCACCGGTCCTCGCGAGGTGTCGATGGTGGTCACGTCCACCCATTGGCACTCGATGCCCGCATTGTACTGGTCGCCCCAGCCCTGCGAGATGCCCTGAAACGAGCAGTCATTGTACGGAGACCAAGTCGGGCTTGCCTCGTGGTTCGAGTAACGGGCCACACTTTCCAAGCAAAATGCGCGCTTCGAACCCAGGTTCGGGTCTTCACCATAGGTGAAAGTGGCGAAGTGATTGAAGTGATAGTGGTTGTGACACGCGCTGTACTCGTACACGTGGTGGTTCGCGTTCGGGTTGTCGCTCAGCGCATCGTCGATGTAGTAATTCACGTCGCCGATGTTCACGGCTTCGGTGCCCACGTTCTTCTCGCTGGCGTTGAACTGCAGCAAGCGCCGCCAACCGGTACCGCCCACGCATTGCTCCGCGAGCGAGCAAGCTTGCGGGGTGATGTACCGATAAGTGACGCGGTTGACGTTCAGCTCGTCACCCACCACGGCTAGATCCGCGCCGGTCGAAGTCTCGACCTTGCCCACCCGGGCGGCGTCAGCGGTGTCGGCATCCCAAGCGACGCGCTCGAACTTGAGGGGCACCTCGACTTTGCCCACGTTGGCGGTGAGCGCGTCGATGCAGGACAGGTCCGCGAGCTTCGTCAGGTGGCAGCCCTCCGTGTTGAGCTCGGGCTCCACGTCGCAGGTTTGATCGTAGAAGAACTCCACATCTTCCGTGTCTACGCTGTTGGGCGGGAACTCGGCTTCGTCCATGCAGGCGAAGCCGGTGCGTTGCACGATCAACTCGGGGTCGACGGGGAACACGAAGTCTTCTTGCCAAGTGCCGCCAATGTCGGCCAATGCCGGCTCGGAAAGTCCCGGAGATTCCAGGTCGGTGACGACGGTCGCGTCGAGCTCGTAGTCAGCGAGCACGTAGTCGTGCCCTTCGACGGTCGCCCGATACGCGGTCTTGCCGCTCTTCTCGACGAAGCGAATGCTCTGCACCTCGGGCGGCGGCAAGGGAAGCTGCTTTTTTCCCGAATCTTCATCATAAAAGAAGGCCCGGAAGTTCAAGCGATAGCTCGTCAACGTGATCTGCACGCGGGCACGTGCTTCGTAGAACGATTCTGGTTTGGCGAGCAGAGCATCCGCCACGCGCTCGCGAATCGACTCGGGTACTTCGTCGAGCAACACGCCGACCTTGGATTTGGCGGTGATGTGAATCAGCGCGCCGGGATCGGCGCTGCTGCCCGCGGCGCCCGCGTCGCCTCCGGAACCGGCGTCGCCCTTCGCGCCGGCATCTCCGGCGGCGACCGTCGTTTTGTCGTCGGAGCAGGCGGTGCTCATCAGCAGCGCCGCCAAGATCACCAAACACCCACCCGTCAACGTCGTGATTGTCATGGCCGAGGCGAAGTTAGTGTAGAGCGCGCTTCAGATCCTAAGACTTTGTGAGATCCGCCCGTAGAATTCGGCGCAAAACAATGCGGGAACAGTTCCAGGTCGGTCGCGGAAACACTGAGTGTACGCGTCCGACTCGCTCAACTCATGGTGCAGCGGGCGGCGCGGAGAGTGTGACGGGATAGCGCACGAGCTGCGCGTTGCCGGTCACATCGACGAGCAGCGTATCCTCGCGAACCCCGGACTGCGTGCGTGTGAACAGCACCAGGAGCTCGCTCTGACCGCCCGCGGGGATCGCGAGGGGTAAGCTCGTCTGCAGGGTGAAGTCGGTCAAACCGAGCCGGGTGCGTGGCGTGGCAATCGTGACATCGAAATCGCAATCGTTCTGTACGGCCAGGGCCTGCGCATCTCCGTTCGTGAAGTCGAGTTCGAGCTCGGGCGCAAACTTCAGGCAAGCAAAGCGCGTCGATGCCTCGAAATGGAAGAGCTGCGGATCGAGCACGAAGCGAGCGTCCTGCGGCGCGCCACTCTCGCTGCCCCGCGACCAGTCGAGGCGCAGCTCGTCCCCATCATTGACGACGATGCTCAAGTCGAAGCCGCCATCGGCGCGGACGTTGCTGACCACCGGCAGGTCGCTGCGATCGAGATTGGTGACCCGCAGCAGCGAGTCCGGGGGTGCCGCACCGGGCTGCCCCTGAATGAGTCGGCCTCCCGTGGGGGTGCCCTCTCCCAAGACAGGGGTCGCGAACGGCGCGCCAATTCGGCCCAATCTCAGGGTCGGTGGTTCTGGCATCGGCGTCGCAACCCCTGGCCCGCACGCGGCCAGCGTGTACCCAGCCGCGGCGCTGAGCAGGACCGCGCGGCCGCTCCACGCGTACGCGAAGCAGCTTCGACCAAGGGTTGCGATGTTCATCGATGCGCTCTCATCTTGATGGATCGTGGGCGCGAGTCACTTGGCCGAGCAGTCGGGGTCCTGGAAGATGCACGGATCGGACGGATCTCGTTTGCACTCACCATCGGGCAGCTCACTGATTGCAGTGCAAGCCACGGGCACGCAGTCAGGGTCGATCGAGCGGCACGGGTCGGTGTCGGGCCGTTCGCACTTGCCGTTTGCAATTTCCGCAATCGCTGGGCAGGCCACACCGTTCCCGGGCGCACCGCCCGTGCCTCCGCCAGGCAGGGCCTGGCAATCGGGATCTTGGAGACGGCACGGATCCGTGTCTGGACGCTTGCACACCCCGTCGTTCACTTCACTGATCAGTGCGCATGCGACCGGTTGGTCGCCCCCCGCAGCCGTAGGCGGGACCTCGCTCGCACAATCCGCGTCTTGAAAGCGACAAGGGTCGTTCTCAGGACGGCTGCACTTGCCGTCCTCCAGTTCGAGGAACTGAGCGCACACGGTACTGCCCCCGTTCGCCACGCAGTCGCTGTCGTTGTCCGAGCAAAAGCTGTCGCACACGCCGTCGCCGTACCAACGGTGTTTGTTACACACGTCTTCGCTCGGCTGCGGCGCGTTCGGGCCACCGCTCAGGTTCTTCGACGCCGCTTCAGCGGCCGCCTTCTTCAGGGCCAGGGTGTCGCTGGCACCGGAGTCGCTCGTCGTGTGGGTGCCGCCACAAGCGGCGAGCAGCAGGGTCAGGGCAGCCAAATATTTCTTGTTCATGATTCTCCAGAACCTCCGCCTTCCCTTCAGCAATCCGCGTGCCTCGATCAATAGCTAGTAAAAGCCACTACTTAGCAATATCCCACTTGTTCCATTTCGTTCCATTTAGCCCACGTAAGTGCCAACTGGTACAGTGGGGCGTGGCACTTCAAACCGGCGATCTGCTGCATGGCCGCTACCGAATCCTCGAGCCACTGGGCGTCGGGGGCATGGGCTCGGTCTGGTCCGCCGAGGACGAGCTCACGCGAGCGACCCGGGTGCTGAAGCACCTGCACGTCGACGCGTCCGATCTATTGGCCGCGTTCCGCGGCGAGTATGCGCTGCTCTCACGGCTGTCACATCCGCACCTCGTGCGCGTGCTCGACTTCGGCACCGCGCACGTGCGCGGTGAGCTCGTCCACTACTACGCGGCGGAGCGCGTGGAGGGGCGTACGCTCGCCGAGCATGCGGCGAGGCCTCGGCTCGGCCCCGCCGAGCTATTGCGACCGATCTTGGACGCTCTCGAGGGACTGGCCGTGTTGCACCAGGCGCGCCTGCGCCACGGTGACTTCACCCCCAGCAACGTGCTCGTGCGCCCCGACGGTTCCGGGGTGTTGATCGATCTGGGTTTGACGCGCCCCTTCGGCGTGACCGACGCGGTAGGCGGCACGGTGGGCTACTTGGCCCCGGAGCTGCTACGGAACGCGACCGGCGACGCGCGCGCGGACGTGTTCGCCGTGGGCAGCACCCTGCAGCGTTGTTTCGACCTTGCCGGGTCGAGCCCATCGACCGAAGTCGCACGCGTCATCGACCGCGCGTGCCGAGAAGATGCCGCACGCAGGCCGGCCGACGCGCGCGAGCTGTTGGAAGCTCTTGGCCGGCGCGATCAGCTCGCCGACCAAGTGTTGGCCCCGATCGAGCTCGTGGGTCGAGACCCAGAACTGCGAGCGTTCGAAGCCTGGCTACACCCGGTCCGCGAGCTTCGCTCGGGCCCGCGCGTTCTGTGCGTCGCCGGTGCCGCCGGGATGGGTATCAGCCGCCTGATGCAGGAGTTGCTCTGGCGTTGCCAGCTAGCATTGCCAACGCTACGCACCCTCGCCAGCGAGAGCGCGAGCGTCGGGCGCCTGTTGGCGAGCGCGCTCGAACAAGAGAGCCCCGTTCAATCCGTGAGCGGAGTGCTCGCGGCGTTGCCTGCGCTGGGAGCACGCAGCGAGCCGCTCGTGCTGTTCGTCGAGGATCACGAGCGGTTGGAGCCGCGCGAGCATGAATTGCTGACCGCGCTCGCGCGCCTGCTACCTGACACCGGGCCTTTGGCTCTGGTGATCTCAGGGCAGGTGGCGGTACCGGGCATCCCCAGCCAGGTGATCGACGTCGGACCACTCTCACTCGCGGCCCTGAGGCGTTGGACCAGCGGTCTACTGTCGGAGGAACGGCTCCTCGCGCTGCAGCGCTTGTCGGGCGGTGCCCCGGCCCGCTTCGAAGCCGCATTGCGCGACGTCGACGGCAGCGCTCGGTCGCGCGAGGTCCGCGCGCCGGATGAGCACGCAAGACGAGCCATTTTCAGCCTTTCGCCGGCGCTACGCGCTGCGCTCGCGCAAGTCTCGGTGCTGGGCGCGGAGTCGATTGCCGACGCTCGCTACACGAGTTCGGGCGATCTCGAATCGCTGTTCGCGACCGGGCTGATCGGACGAGAAGGCGAGCGCGTGCGCCTGCGGCACGATACCGCCATCGCCATCGAACACGGCGCACTGAGCGAGAGCGAAATTTCACGCGCTCATCTCAAAGCCGCCGAGTGGCGCCTGGCGTCCGAAGCCAGCCCAACCGAACCAGTGCTGCGCTTCGCGTTGGCCATCGAGCACTACGCGTTGGCAGGCGATCTCACGCGTGCCCAGAACCTTTTCGACGAGCTGCACAATGAGCTGCAGAGCGAGGCTCGAACGTGCGCAAAGCCGCTCTTGGCCTTGGCCCGGCGCAGTGAGCAAAGCGACCTCCTGCTCCGCCTCTCGGGGCTGTTGCTCGCGGGCGGTTTTCCGCGGGCCGCGCTGAGCGCCGCGTCGCGGGCGATGCGACGAAAGCCGAGCGCCGAGCAGCGGCTCCGGGCCACGACCTTGGCCAGCGACGCACTCGTGCGCCTGGGCCGACCCGCGCGAGCAGAGCTGCTACTCGGCAGGCTGCTGGCCAAATCCGCGCGGGCCGGCGAACCCGAACTGGTCGAACGCCTCGCGCGAGCGCGGCTGTCGCGGGCCGACTATCAGGGTGCGGCGCGAACTGCCGAAGAGGCGCTGACTGACGCGACCAAACCGGAACTCGAGGGTCGGCTGCGCGAGACGATCGGCGTGGCCATGGCCTATCTCGGGGATCTGGAACGCGCAGAGTTGGAACTGGGCGCGGCGTGGTCGCTGCTCGCGCAATCCGCCACGCCCCGCGAACGCTGCCGCATTCAGAGTCACCGCGCCACCGTCGCATTCAGGGCCGGGCGCATCGAACCTGCCCTCGCCAACTACGCGGGCGCGCTCGCGCTGGCCGAGCAAGAACGACTCGACGATCTGGTCGCCAGCGGGCTACTGAATCTGGGTACGGCCGAGCAACAATCCGGGGCTTGGGCCAGTGCGCTTGCTCACTATCGACGCGGCGCGCTCTTTGCCCGCGCGATCGGGCGCGAGACCACCGAGCTCACCCTCGAGTTCAACTTGGCCAATCTGTACGCGGAGCTCGGCGCGTTCGAGCGCGCGGAGGAGCGACTGTCGGCGCTCGAGCGCCGCGCTTCGGGCGCGCGCCTCGCTCACTTCGCGCCAGCCATGCTGCTCGTGCGCGCCGAAATTCGACTGGCCCTGGCTGACCCGCAGGCCGCGGAACACTTGCTGGAGCGAGCCTCCGAACTTGCCCGCGAACGCGCGCAACCGCGTGAACTATTCGAGATTGGGTTGCGTCGAGCCGAAACCGCTTTGCTGCGCCAAGAGCTCGCTTCGGCCGCCGAGCGCTTGGACACCTTGCGCCAGGCGTCAGACGAGCCCTCACTCGGGGAGCTGCGATTCGCCTGGTGCGCGCTCGAGGCCCGGCTATCCGTTGCGCAAGGCGAGACGCCGCCGCTCAGCGAGCTCGAGGCCGGCCGCCGGGAGGCCGAGCGCGAAGGGCTGCTGCCGTTGCAAGCCACGCTCGAGACGACGCTCTTCGAGTTGCTCGAGGCGCGCGCCGAGCCGGACGCCGCACGCGTTCACGGCGAACGCGCGCGGCGGCTATGGGACCGCATCAGCGCGGACTTGCCCGAGGCATTCGCGAGCAGCTTTTGGACTCACCCACGGCGCGCACGGGTCGCCGAGCTATCCCGTGCCGTGCTGCCGCACGCGACCGCCCACTCGACCGACGCCGAACCGTACCGGCGCTTGCTCTCGCTCAATCGTCGCTTGAACTCGTCGCTCTCGGTGGCTCGCATCCTCGAGTACGCATTGCAGTCCGCGGTCGAGCTGACGGGGGCCGAGCGCGGCTTCCTGCTGCACGGACTGGACGGGCCAGCTGGCGCAGACACGCCCGCTGAGCCGCGCTACTCCGTGCGCTTGCAGAGTGATCCATTGGCAAACGATGCCGATGGGCCCAGTCAAAGCATCGTGCGGCGCACCTTCGAACGCCAAGAGCCAATCATGACTACGGATGCCCAGGGCGATCCACGTTTTCGCGGACAAGGCTCGGTGCATGCGCTGCGGCTCAAGTCGGTTTTGTCCGTGCCCATCCTCTCACCGTCGGGAACGCTCGGGGTGCTATACGTCGATAGCCGCGTGCAACGGGCGCGCTTCTCGGCGGCGGATCGGGATTTGCTTTTGGCCTTCGCCGACCAGCTGGCGCTGGCCTTGTCCAACGCCAACCTACACGCCGAACTGGAACGAAAGAGCGCGGAGATCCTGCAGCAAAAACTGGAAGTCGAACGACTGGCGCGTGGCCAAGCCCGGGAGATCGTGCGCCTGAAACGCGAGGTCGAGACCCAGCGAAAAAGTCTGGAACTGCGCTATGACTACGCGCAGATCGTAGGCCGTGGTCCCGCGATGCGAGCCGTGCTCGAGCGGCTCGACCGCGTGACCGAGTCCGAGGTCAATGTGCTCGTGCTGGGCGAGAGCGGGACCGGAAAGGAACTGGTCGCGCGCGCGCTGCACTTCAATGGGCCACGCAAGGCCGGCGCATTTCTGGGCATCAATTGCGCCGCCTTGCCCGAAAATTTGCTGGAATCCGAGCTCTTCGGCCACGTGCGCGGGGCCTTCACCGGAGCCGACCGCGACAAGCTAGGGCTGATGCAAGCCGCCAACGGGGGCACTCTTTTCCTGGACGAAGTCGGCGAACTGCCCTTGGCGACGCAAGCCAAACTCTTGCGCGTGCTGCAGGAACGTGAAGTTCGTCCGCTGGGGGCTACGCGCGCGCAGCCGCTCGACATTCGGTTGGTCGCGGCCACCCATCGCGATCTGCCGAGCAACATTGCGCAGGGCACGTTCCGTGAAGATCTATACTACCGAATCGCGGTGGTGAGCGTCGAACTCCCACCGCTACGCGACCGTCTCGAGGATCTCCCCGCGTTGTCGAGTCGGATTTTGGAGGGACTCGCACGCGACGCAGGGCGGCCGCCGCAGGAGTTGTCTCGCGACGCGCTACGCAAGCTGTCGGGACACCGCTTCCCCGGCAACGTGCGCGAGCTGCAGAACGTCTTGACCCGAGCATTCGTGCTCGCCACGGGCCCTCGCCTCACTGCCGACGACATCGAGCTGGCCGTGTCGGCACGCAAGCGCGTCGGCAACGCGCTCTCGCGCAAGGACTTCGAAGCGCAAGAACGGCAACGCATTTTGGAAGCACTGCGCCAGGCGCGCTGGAACGTCAGTGTCGTCGCCCGTTCGCTCGGGATCCCGCGCAACACGTTGTACCGAAAGCTGACTCGCTACGGCCTGAATCGCGAGCCGCCGTCGGCGGGTTGAACGTCAGTGCCCTGATTTCCCGCCGTTCTCCTCGGGGTCGGGTGGACGACTCGCGAGCTCGGCCCGCGAGCGAATGTTGGGCGGCGACATATTGACGATGAACGGCGAAGCCGGGGCCGGAATGGACGCCGGGAACGGGATGGCCGGCGGCGGCAATGAGCCTGCCGGGAGCGCGACGTCGTCGGCCGGTCCCCGGTACATGACGACCGCATTGCGGCCACCATTCTTGGCCTCGTACAGCGCCAAATCGGCGGCCTTCACCAGGTCTTCCGCGTGGCCGGAGGCGACGTCGGTGTTGCCGGCGCAGCCGACGCTGGCGGTCACCCGCACGAGTTCGTTGCCGAACGTGAACTGTTGCTTCCGAAAGTTGTTGAGCAGACGTTCGGCCACGATTTTGGCATCACGCTTGCTGGTATGCGGCAGGAGGATCGCGAACTCTTCACCGCCATAGCGGGCCGCGAGATCGACCTCGCGCAGGCTACCCACGATTCGCCGCGCCACTTCTTTCAACACCTGGTCACCCGCGTCGTGACCGAAGCGATCATTGATCTGCTTGAAGTGGTCGATGTCGACGAGCAAACAACTGAGCGTGTTGCGATAGCGGCGCGTGACCGCGAACTCGCGCTTGAGCACGTCGGCGAAGCGGCGACGGTTGAAGAGGCCGGTGAGCGGATCGGTGATCGCCAGGGCCTCCACGCTGTGCAGCATCGTCTCCAGTTGGTGGTTGCGAGCCCTCAGGTCAGAGTGAGCGGCCTTGACCCGCAGCGCGGCAAAGATGCGCGCTTCGAGCTCCTGGTCGTCGAAGGGCTTGGGCAGATAGTCGTCCGCGCCGATGTTCAAGCCGGCAATCCGGTCTGCGACGGCGGTCCTGACCGTCAGCATGATCACGGGGATGTCTCGAGTATCTGCGTTCACCTTCAGCCAGCGACAGACCGCGAAGCCGTCGATGTCGGGCATCACCACGTCCAGCAAGACCAGGTCGGGGGTTTTCTCGCGGGCCAGGCGCAGGCCCTCGGCACCGGAAGACGCGCGGCGCACCGAATAGCCCAATCGCTCCAGCGATTCGGTAATTTGCGAGCTCTGCACCTCGCTGTCGTCGATCAAGAGCAGGTTTGCTTTCATCGCTATTTTGCTCGCTGACGCGCTGCGCGTGGAGCAAGCAAAAAGGTAGGCTCTCGCGTCGGCCTCGACAACGGTCAATTGAGGGCCGGCCCGCCGCGTGCGTTTTTGCCGACAAGCGGACGCACTACGCGGGCGATTCCACTTGTAGGTGAGCGCCGTACCCAACCTCGAGACGCGCATTTTTCGAACCCAGCGCGACGTGGCCCGCGGCCGCCGCGACGGTGGACATCAATCGCCGAAGCCCTCTTGCGCGCTGGGCATC
>Ga0247757_10000064_pt1 | contig 78367 bp, 80 predicted proteins | sample UWRJL126311R4_FD_180929 | JGI IMG/M metagenome (GOLD analysis project Ga0247757, IMG submission 180929) | Plant litter microbial communities from Arlington Agricultural Research Station in Wisconsin, United States - UWRJ-L126-311R-4 | ecosystem: Environmental > Terrestrial > Plant litter >...
GGTCAATGTCGTGTTCTTTGGTTGTGTGAGGTTGCTGTGCATCTGTAGAGTTCGTCGCGTTTTTTTTTTTTTAAAAAAAATTATTGGTTGCTTTAGGGCGTGGACATTGAGTTCTGGAGGGTTGTGGTGGCAGTATGGTGATGGTGGTTTGATGCCCACGTGCGGTCGTCATCTACACAAGGCTGGGGTGCCGAGAGCGTGCCTGCTGTATTGGACCTTACCGTGCCAATTTGCGATTGGCTTTCAATCGGGCTTCATATTCGCATGAATTAGCTGCCTCGCATGATAGCAGTCAGTCGCAGGCCAGCGTCAAACATGATCTGACTGGCATCTTTGACTAGAGTCCGGTGTAGTGTTGGCTGTACGCGGCTCTTCGTAACGAGAAGAAATAGTGTCAGTGAAGACAGTGGACAGGGCAAGATTTGCTGCCAGCTGTTGAGACTAAGCTGGTTAGGTTGAATGATTCGAGCTGTTCAGCGGGGCTAAAGAATGCAGTGAAGGTGGCTTGTATGGTACTATCTCTCCGTCCGCATCTGAGGCCGGGTTGCAACTCAGGCTCTAGCCTAGGCCTCAGAGATGAGGTAACCACGTAACTTAATAGGGCCCTGTAGGCTCCTGTTCGACGGGGCTAAAGAATGCAGTGTAGTTGACCGCCTTCACGGGATGTGAAACGAGCCCCTAAGCCGGACAAAGGATCGTGCGGCTAGGCAGCAGGTTGCGTCAAGCGTCCGGACTGGTCCGTCACCGCGCCTCTTCCGTCGGCCAGTCCACGGCTTGGCTTGCCGCCTGGCTCGCTGTGTCCTCCTCCAACCCCTTCTTACGTTCTTTGCACGACTTCTTCAGCGAACTTCTCCTTCTACCTCTTTTTATTTACCTTTTCTAGTGAATTCCGCTAGCATGATCGAACATATCGCCCGTCGCGGGCTCCAGCACGCCCATGGGGTGTTGACCAGGAGCGACAATTCCACGGCCCCAATCTCAGCCTTTGGCTATACACTGATCTCCACGACAGCCTTCCTGTTCATGTTCTTGACCTTTGCCGTATGTTTGCCCGGGCCGTGTCTTCTGCAACCCCATGAAAACACAACGGCTGATAATAACCACAGACTGTTTACACCCTTACACATCTCCTGCCCACTCTTGCCATAGTCGAAACCCCCACTGCCGCCATCACAGTTTCTGAAGCCACTGAGGATTATGGATCCAAGGGCGAGAAAGACGGCCTCGTTGACACCGTTACACTTGTCCACCAGAAGCCCATTACCTCCTCGATTCGCGCCACCATCCGCCACGTGGTTTCTGAGGGCGGCAAGCTCGCCCGCTGGAGGGGCTATCTCCAATATCTCGCCTACGTCATCGCAGTAGCTTTTGTCGGTTCCTTTGTGAAAACTTTGATTCCTCTAGGAGGCATCCCTGCCGAATTCATCGCTACTGGCATCACCGGAGCCGTCACCGCCAATCTGCACGCCGCATGGACACACAAGACGATCGCTAGCCCACACCGCATGAGCTTCATGGAAGGCATTCCCAGCCGTAAACTATGGAAGAAACTTGCACTTCCCGCTGCGTTCCATGCTGTCACGCCTTACATCTCCATGTTCGTCTTGACGGTCTTGGTTACCCTGCTTGGTCTCAATAAGGGGATGAGCCCCGCTCAATCTAACCAGTACACTGGCGCACAGGTCGCGTGGTTCCTCGCCCGCGCTTTCTTCATCTTGGTTATGGGTGTCGCATGCACGCTCTTCCTGTGCATCCCGGCCCACGTAACCCTGGTCCGCATCGAAGCCTCCCTTCTCCCCGAAGAGCATGACACTATCGTGCCTTTTGACCGCACTTTTGATGGAAAGGCTGTGTCTAAGCTTCTCGGAGGCACCGGCTCCGTCAGCTTCCTGGATGCTTGGAAGAGCTTCAACTGGGAGGCCCGCCGTAGGCTCATCAAGCTCTACGTGAAGGCATTCTTCGTCATCATGGCGCTAATGTTGATATTCGTCCACGTCATGGTCTTCGAACTGTACATCTTCTTGGGCCCGCGTCTTGGCTCGGCCTTTGCCGAGGCTAAGCACGGCATGATGCTATAAACATCGCGTATCTGACCTCAACCACGTCTCAAATGTCACTTGAAATAGCTGGCGTAGGCGAATGCTTCTCAGACCGTAGATGATTTGGAAATGGTGATTCTCATGCATACATTCCTTGCGATTCGTGCGATTTTGATATTTCTATCTCCTTGGCTCAATATGTATAACTGTTGCAATAGAAACTCAGAAAATCCTCTCGCGGTGGATGAACCTCTACAAGTAATTCCCGAAGTGATGCGTACAATTCGTTTCTTTTCCTTTGACTTGATGAGGAGCTGGAGAATTTTTTTGGATATTTTAAACGAGGTAGTTGTCGGCGCCATCCAGTATGCCGAGAGAAGCTCGGTTGAACCTTTTAATTGCCAGATTCGAACGTATCAGCTCGTGCAGCTGGAGTGTGGGTTGTGTCAGAGTCATGGACCCACGAATACAAAGGATTATGTCCTAAAGGCTGTCCTGAACGTCTACAAAGCTTGAGTTGTGATCATTGGATAGAAATCCTGCACTCATTTGTCCCGAGTTTATCAGTAGGTACATCGTTCATAAGCCATGTTCCTGCACCACTCCGTTTTGTTGTCCTTCAACCATCTCCCTTGCCCATTCTAGGCCCGAGATGAAGAAGCGTCATGACATAGCCGTTTTCGTGGCCTTTTCCTAGGGATTGCTCCCAGCAACGCCTTCGAGCAAGTAGTCCGATGGTATGATTAACATGCCTCGCATTTTCTAGGTGGCGATAGTGGTTAGCCCTGCGCTGCTCTGCGAACGGCCTCTTCGAGGGAGTCCGTCGCCGCCTTCTTGAACCAGCAAACCTGGTAGTAAACACGGATGCATGCCATTGTGTATGAATACATACGAGTTCACTCATGGTAGCGTCGTCGAGGTGCCTGAGACCATAGGTTCCCCACTTGGGTCTGGAGATATACCGTAACAAGCGTTTAGATTTAGATTCAAGCAGCTAGTGTACTATGTAGCTTTGCAATGTATATCATCGTCAAAGCAGATGTCGGCCGCCATCACGGCACCAATGAGCCCAAGGACGTAGCCTTCAGGGTACGTGATGGAATTCCACGGTGGGATGACGGGTAAAGCTTGAGTTGTATGAGAATGAAACTCCTTGAAACCGCAAGGAAGACAGTGGACTTTATTATCGCTTCTGTATATTCTCGACGAAAAGAATTGGATTGCAGATGAGGCGGGGCAGTAGGTCATTAAAAGAAGAGAAGCAAATAATGACTGGAGGACTTTCGTCATAGGGTGAGAACACTACGGTAATTGAGGCCCGTCACCTACAATCAGGCTGTATACACAAAACTTATCATCAAGGCACCTGTTACATGACTGAGATCCTGTATTTCATTGTTCTTTACTCATTTTGAGGTAAACTATGCAGATGTGATGGTTGTGCTAAGCAATAGCTGTGCGCACCCCAATCACCATCGCGTGTCCCTTCTATCAACCCTTGTCTACACACCATCGCTGGAACTAGTCAACCTCCACAGGCACAAGACCAAAGGACACCATCGCAGCCGTTCTCGTGAGTGATGGCAGTGCTATAAATTATTAGTAATGTATAAGAAAACAAAATCCCAAGTAACGGAACGCTTGGCATAAAGTAACGTACCTATCGTTTTCTAGCTGGCCATTGCGGTGAGGCCCCAAGCGTGAATAGCATCTTCAAATGTGTTGTTTGAGGCATGAATGAACTATCGAAGAAGTTAGCGAATATGGTTACTGGGAAGGATAGATACGTACGAAGTTTTGCAAGGTAGTATCGTCGAGGTCATGAATCGAGTACTGGGTTCCATTCGGGCTGCCCAGGGTGTCGACTCGGCGACATCCACTTTCCGTGGGGGCACGCTTCGATAGTATTTCAGGTGTTTTTCCCGAATGCCATTTGGTAGCCGTATAGGGCAAGTTCAAAGAACTCCAGCCTAGGCAAATATCCGTCAAGCCTTGGTCACCCGGGTGGGCTTCTTTTGCGGCGAAGTTGATATTGTGTTTGCGCTCGCAGTTGCCGTCGCCATACCCATACCCCTCCATCACGACGTCCCAATTCTTAGGCACGAAAACATACTGGATGTTCCACCACTGCCAGCCATGCACAATATAGCAGCATTCATTGTCAGCCATGTTGGAGCAGGCAGCCTGGTATCCTACGCAACCGCTCGAGGTCATGAAACGTGCTTCAATGGCCATTACCGCTGCAATGAGGCTAAGAATATGGAAGAGTATGTGGAAGGATGCCATGATAGGAACTGGTAGAGTTCGAGAAAATCCGGAGGTAAAGTAGATGTATGTAGCTTTCAGCTGTGAGGGTAGGGGTTTTTCTACTGTGGGTGGTATTATTTTGCCAAGAAGGCAAAGAGTGACTCGGTACGGTTGGTACGACTGCTCTAGGGGACCGTGATGATCTTCTTAGCTGCACGCGGGCATGGACAAAGTTTCAGCTAAGTGGAAAGTTCTCTTTCCTTACTAGTCTGTAGTTAGATTCTCGGTGAGCTTTGGAAAGTGTGATATGAAGAAGAGAAGGGAATATGTAGCATTGTTGGAAATGTCATGCGGTGATGTGATGTGATGTGATGTAATATTTTAACGCGGCCCTGCCGCTATACAAGGCATGTCCTGTTCCTGTCCTCCGGGTGAGGGACGCGAAGCGTCAAGTAAGTGACCGTGTAGGCCCTTCATGTGCTGCGAAGTGTCCAGAAATGACATGCGGAAAACGCAGATAGACGCCAATTTAAGCAGACTATTGGCCGAGTACCCAGTATAGGAATAGATATCAGGTATCTAGACGGCTCATAGCTGCGTTTCTGAGTTATTGAGCTGAGCGTTGTAATTCAGGGACATTGAAAAGCTTGGACTGCTTGTGGGTAAAGGGGCGGCCTTAACTTCCAAGTTCGTGTCGTACAAGCACACGGATGTTGCAATGCTACTTGAGTGGCGTAGGGTTGCGCTACCGAATTAACAAGCAACTGACCAGGTCGCCTGTGATCTATCAGTCCTCGTTTCTACTGACACACACTCCAGGTAGTATTGATATCTGTCTCAGATTCTTCTTCGTGCAGGATGAGCTCGCCATTATGTTGTCTATCTATCATAATCAAATAGCTTTGCTAGCGTGATGTCATTCTGCCTAATTAGATCCTTATACTGAGCATATCCTTAAAAGCACAACCTAGCATTGCCCCAGTTGCAGATCCCCCGCAGCACTCCCATCCCCGCATCCACAGTCCCACCCCCACAAAAGACTGTCGAATAGGAAAAGAGAACCCTTATAAAACACTTTCGGCAGCTGTCAGAAGCTCACTAGGCGCTTTTAATTACGACAGGGCAGCGATGACTCGTCCAGTAAAGCGATGACGTTATTAAAAAGTGTATATAGAAGACATTTGCCTCCGCATCCAGCTTCTGTGCCTTAATCTATACCCAATTTCAATGCTAAACATAGGAAAGTGTAAAATATGAGAAATTACATGGCCGCAGGCTGGTTCTACTCGCCTTCGCAGATTGGTCGATACTTGTTATCGCGGATCTCAAGTTTGCACCCACCACGCGTATGTCGTGAATCCGTGAATCCTGCTCTGGCTCTGATCACTGCTAAATAGCTGCGACACAGAACTCGGGCGCAAAGGATCCAATCAAAATACTGAAACAGGTGAACCGCCACCAATGGCTCATGTTTTGGGCTGGGTTTCTAGGATGGGCGTGGGACGCCTTTGATTTTTTCACTGTGTCGCTCACAGTTACGGAAATCGCAAAGGACTTTGGCGCCAAGAACTCGGAGGTCTCGTGGGTGAGTCGTGGTGTTGATTTCATACCCTCTTCTCTTGTGCGCAGCCTACAAATAATATTTTGGTTGGTAAAAATTCCATCGAACCAATTATCCACAAATTCGTATAAACGCACCCCGGGCTAGGGCCTCTCTTGAAAGCAGCTCTAAGGAGTTGGGGGTTACGAGGGGGCGGTTCGATTTTTGCTTCCGGCACTTTCTTTTTTACCTTTTTGTTAATATCGAACTATGCTTTTGCCTCACAGCTCCTCATTCTGCTCGAGACAGAACGCTTACAGAGAAGGTAGGGTCTCACAGTGACACTAATGCTTCGCTCAGTGGGCGCGCTGATATTCGGCTCGCTGTCCGATCGATATGGGCGCAAGTGGCCCTTTGTGATCAACTTGGCTGCGTTGATTGTGCTGGAGTTGGGCACCGGCTTTACAAAAAATCTCAGCCAATTCTTAGCGGTACGATCACTATTCGGCATCGCTATGGGGGGTATGTGATATCTCGAACATGCGTACAAGTGCGATGTTGACAGCGAGTAGGCCTCTTCGGGCCCGCGGCATCCACGGCGCTAGAGGACCTTCCGTATGAAGCTCGTGGCATCCTCTCTGGCCTGTTTGAACAAGGCTATGCGGTTGGGTACCTTCTTGCGGCCGTCTTTTATCGCGCCCTCGTACCGACGACGTCGCACGGCTGGCGATCGCTCTTTTGGTTCGGTGCTGGCCCTCCGATTCTCATCATAGCATTTCGCTTGTACCTCCCCGAGACAAACCATTTCCTTGTCCAGCAAGCTGAACGTGAAACTAGACACATAATGAAGCAAGAAAATGCGCAATTGAACAGCGATGAGAAAGCAGCAAAAACTAACGGACTGAGAGCTTTTGCGCACGAATCTTGGCTGGCTCTCAAACAGAACTGGGTCTTGCTCATCTACATGGTGATCCTGATGGCTGGGTTCAATTCCTGCTCTCACGGCTCTCAAGATTTCTACCCAACCTTCCTCAAAGACCAGGTGGGCATGTCTGCGACAAACACAACCATCATCACTGTCATCGGACAGATCGGCGCGCTCCTCGGTGGCACAACCATTGGATATCTTTCATCTGTGCTTGGAAGAAGACTAACAATGATGATTGCCTGTATAATTGGTGGCGCTCTTGTGCCAGCATACATCCTACCACGCGGGCTTACTCTCATTGCGCCAGTTTTCTTCCTGCAGTTCTTCGTCGGTGGTGTGTGGGGCCCCATACCCATTCATCTTATGGAACTTGCACCGCCCGCTTTGCGCACTCTTGTGGTTGGTTTGACGTACCAATTGGGCAACCTTGCATCATCTGCTTCAGCGACTATCCAGTCCACCATTGGGGAACAGTATCCTCTTCCACCAAAAGCTGACGGCACCGCGAGATTTGACCATGGGAAAGTCATTGGGATATTTATGGGAGCTGTTTGGGTATATATACTCCTTTGGCTTTTGCTAGGACCTGAGATGAGCCAGGAAGAGAGGGAGGAACAGAGGAATGAAGCGCTGGCTTGGGAGATAGAGAGGAAAAGCGGGAGAAGCTTGGCCGAAATGGGGGCTAACAGGGCAGGTCAGATGGTCGGGGCTGATAAAGATATGAAGCAAAGAATGGAGAGCACAGAGGTGGCCACGGTATAGGACGTTTTAAATTAAATAAGAGATAAAAATAACGAGGCATGAAAACTCTCTCATAATAGTATCTTATATCACATATCCGACCTGTTTACTTCTGTGAGTGCCCTCTGGTAGTGTTGCCTCGCATTCTTTTTGATTGCCTCATCATTTCAAACGGATTCCATGGTATCTGGCGGTAAAGCATCATCGTATGTATCTGAATTCTTGGCAGTTCTCTTTGATCTACGAGGCGTCTCGGATGCAATGTGTTTCTTAGCCCAATTCTTGACTCTCATGAACGTCCCCACCACACTGGCAGGAAGAGCCCCCAGCTGACGCGACGAGACACCGCTGCTGCTCATCAGGATTTCGATTGATGTGCGTACCCGCGCGATGGAAGGATTCAACGACTGCCCATATACGTTATCACGAAAGGTATTGAGAGCTATGTTGCGGAGGAGAAGTATATCACCAACTCTAATCCGCTCCAACGTCTGATGCAATGCATTCTGAGGTCTATTGGTACCAGGCGGTCTGCTCCAGAAGGAGATTTTGAACCCTGTTGCCGTGTCGTCGGCTACGGTGATCTCGCGAAGATGCATTCTATGGCCGGATTTCTTGACAGTCACCTCTCGGTCTTCGGGCGGTGAAGCCAGGGCACAGAGGATATTGGGAGTAGGCGTCTGTGGATGTATGGAACGCAGATGTTTCGCTGTGGGTAAAGACCCAAGAGAAGTCAACTTGACAGAGGATGGCACCTGGAGTATAGGGGCCTGAGTACTCTGGTCCTTGAAGCTGTCCATGTTTGGAGTCCCCGTCTCGAAGGAAGACCCCAGAAATGAGGAGGCGGAGACAGTGCGGTCCCCATGGTCACTGGATTCAATTTGCGAAGACACCAAATTATCATGGAAGATCAGCGACTGTTCTACGAAATCACCGTCTGTGATGGTGGTATCCTCAAATTGTATTGTTGTGTCGAGATTCGTGGTGTCGTCGGGGAAATAGGGGGGCGAGGCACCCACGCCAGGCACGCCAAATGAGATGTCTGGATCGTTACCATGGATGCCACTGCTCGGAAGATAGGGCTGGGACCAGCCCGAGTGGAGACGTGCTTCTTTGGGTGTGAGATGCCGCCACTTCGGTGGCGTATCCGTATCTTGGGCCGTCTTGGGATCCCAGAACCCTTCCTCGAGCAGCACTTCGGGTGGCAGCAGGGCCTGAGGGCTGAAGTCGAGGTCTGCGCAAAGAGGTGCGCCGTTCAACGTTTTGAGCCTCATTGGTCCATGTCGATGATCTCGACGTGTATCGATAGCGTGGACTTACGAGCTGTCACGGCCAATGGGTGATGGGGAGAGCTGAAGTCTGTGAGACATGAGGGAGAGGCGCACTCGGAGAAAGCATCGGAGCCGAGATGGCGTTGGATGGCGTCCAGGCAGCATCAACTCCGTTGCCGGCGCCTGTATTAAAGCCCGTGAAGCCGCTCCAAGAATGAATCACTCGAGAGTCCTACCGTTCCCTTGTTCCTACGTTTACCCAGACAGCCGACCCAGTCTCCCGACATCCGCTCCACATTGCCGTAGCCTCTACCCTCCACCCCCCGAAGGCCCGGCTGGCTAAGCATTCGCGTAATCGCGCGCTAATTCCGCAGACGCGGCTCGGAGATAATATCTAATCTGATCATCTATAAATTATCGGGTTCTAAGCAGGCGACCATGGGCAAAGACTCGACCTACAAGCCCGTGAACGCATACAAGATGACGGCAGCGCTTAAGAACATCTACTATCGGCTCACCCCCACGTCGTCGTCTCTTTCGTTGCCGACGCAGAAGAAGCCCGGCGAGTTTACCAAAGCAAGGACCACAGACGCGCTGTTCCCCACTACCGACCCCACGGTAGACGGCGACGACTGCCTGCATGACTGCGCGAGCTGCACCATCCAGTACCCGAGAAAATTCACAATTGATGAAGATGAGGAGCTCTTTGGGCATGTGAAGGGTTGGAGTACACATCTCATCGTTGCGACGGGGAAGACGGACTGGGTGCGCGATGTCGCCGACGAGAAGGGCAGCATCATGGAGGCTGTAGACAAGGGTGACGTGAAGCCCAGTAATGGCGTGTGTAGTCCTGCAAGTTGACTGAATATTACTAGATGACTAACATGCAGCAGCGACTTATGCTTTCCGCATCAAATATACCCATCCCCGAACACGCAGACGATAGCACGACAGTGCTCCTCCTTCCATCCTTCCAGCTGATTGACAATGTTACCCCCACCAATACCCCTGATCTCATCCGCGACTTTGTGAATAGGGGCCCAACGAATACATCCCCGCTTCCCGCTGCCTCACCATCTGGACCCGCCTCCGAATCATCACCGGCACCGGCAGAAGCACCTCCCGCCCCGTCAATACCCGCGAGCCCGAGCTCGTCAGGCCTCACTGCCCGTCCATGTCCACACAAATACCTCATCCTGCTATGCAGCCAGAAAACCCGCGATGCCCGATGCGGCCAGTCTGCGCCCCTCCTGCGCCGCGAGTTCGAGCGCCATCTGCAACCGCTGGGCCTGTATCGTGACCTCCACGACGAGCGACCTGGGGGTGTCGGCATCTACTTCATCAGCCATGTGGGCGGACACAAGTTTTCCGCCAACGTGATGATCTACCGCAAGGCGTCTGCCGTGGAGCAATCGGAGCAGCTCAACGGACAAGCTGACGGCGTGGAGGAGACACTAGATAAGCTGCACGTGGAGGATGACAAGGGGAAGGAGGTCGTGCTGGACATGAATAAGGTGCAGAAGGAAGAGGGCAACGGCGAGGCGGCACAGTGCATATGGCTTGCCAGGGTAAGGCCAGAAGACTGCGAGAATATTATCAAGTACACAGTGTTGCAAGGCAAGGTGGTGAAGCCCGAGCGGCAACTCAGGGGCGGTTTCGATCGAGGCAAGCAGCTCGTCAGTTGGTAATACCCCATTTGTTAGCGCATAGATTGTTCGCTTGGAAGATTGTGGTACATTACGATTCTAGAATTAGACATATCGACATGGAATGATATATGGTGTTCAAAAGGGTATCTAGGTGTGTTTATGCTGGGACCGGTGTCAAGCCGTATGCCTTTATCCCGCCGCCTCCTTGACCTTGTTCTGCTCTGGGGGATCATCAATGAACTGCGGCGGGGCAGCGTCATCCAGCATGAAGGCCGGCACGCCTGACGACTCTCCGATGCCCTCGAGCTCGACCTCATCACCCAAGGCTTCCAGCTCGGCGTCGAGCTCGGCCTCGTCCACCTCCTCGGGTACGTCGTAGCTGCGGCTGATGCTCTCTTGTATGTCGTTACCCATGTCCATCAGATCGGCCATCTCGTCCTGCAGCTTTTCGATCTTGTCGATGTTGATCTTGCCATACTGCTTCCGTAGCTCTTTGGTCGTCGTCTTCATGGCGTCGACGGTAGTCATGGTGTTCTTGAGGTTGTCCTGCATCATCCCAGCCTGCTCCATGTTCCATGACTGCTGCTGCAGCTGGTCCCGCTGCGACTCGTACAACTTGCGTTGCTGCAGCACCTTAAGCGCTTTCTGCTTGATGGCCGTCTTGCCCGGGCCGTCGCGCATTTTGGCCAGCTTGGCCTGGTAAGCGGATAGCTCTGCGTTGAGCTTGGCGAGCTTGACGTCGATGGACTCTATGCGCGTGTCGACCTGAGAGGCGTCAGTGCGGGTTGCGGGCGCGCGGATGCCTGGCACCCACATTGGAAATGGCCTGGTTCAGCGAGGGCTTAGGCGCCGAACTCTTCGCACCGAAAAGACGGTTCATGGCGGTCGAGGTTCGCGGGCAGGATGGGCAGGATCGGGAGTTGTGGTTTTGTTTGGGAGGATGCTACATGGACACAGACAGGAACTGGGGAAACAAGCCGAGGGGCCATGGATGGAAGCGCCCAGTTGGACCCGCGCGGCGGCGTCATCGGCGGGTCACGTGCGGCGCCCTACGATACATGTACGGTGCTTGGGCCACTGTTTGCGGGCTGGGGTCTGGTCGTTGCGATGCTCGTAGTCTAGGCTGCTCGCCATGTCTACAGCGACCCAGGCTCTAAAGCCGCACACGCATCGCGTGACAGTGCACAGTCGAGTGCTGCTCGGCAAGCGCTGCAGACGGCGAGACGTGAGGCTGTCCCGGCCGCCCGTGGTCGGCCTGGCGTGCTGGGGGCTCAGGCTGCTGGGAGGCTGCTGGAGGCTGCTGGTAGCGTGCGTGCGCTGCAGGCTTGCCGGTGCCGTCTTCACGCCCGCTGTGTTGTCAACTGCCTGCTGTGGTATTTCACCCCCCACGCACAGCGTCTGTGCCTTCGCCCTCTGTGCTCTCTGTATTTGTAACGACCCCCGTCCACCTGATTTTCCTGCTGCCTCTGCCCATTGTGCCCGCCGCTCGCTTGTCTCCACTTTCCTCGGAGCTTTCTACGCCAGGTACCATCCCGTCCCACAATCCCGCCCAGCTTCACCGCGCACGCGCCCCGCCATCTTCCTTCTCTGCCCTTCACTGCTAACGCCCCAGCCCGAGCACCAGCCACCTTCAACCACGCCCTCACTATCCATGAGTTGCCAGTTGCCTTAGTTTCACTCCCGCATGAGACCCGCCCGGCTGCGGCTACCCTCGAGTCCTCCCCGACCCCCTAGCTACCCCGCCTGTGACGCCGCCTTCGTTGTAATATCGCATCATGTTCTGGCGGTTTGGCGGTTATGCGCAGCTGTCGTCGCTCGACAGTATTCTCGACAAGCCCGATGTCACTGTCGAGGAGCTGCTAGACGAATCCGACCTAATACAGGAGCTCAAGCAGCAGAACTCGAAGCTGATCGAGTACCTCCGCGACGAAAAGGTCCTTGAGCGTCTGCTGCGCTATGTCATTGCCCCGAAGCCTCCTACCTCGCCCAAGGAGGAGCCCGCTGTCGAACCGGGCAGGGCCAATGAGGGCTTCTTCGGCCGGGTCAGGGCACGATCGACGTCCGTGAGGTCCGACCCTGGAGATGGCGAGGAGAACAAGGAGGAGAAGCAGCGGATCAAGTATGCCTACGTCTCGTGTGAGATCCTCTCCTCGGAGGTCTGGTCGATATCCGAGGCCGTCCTGGAGAACCAGGAGAGCCTACGACAATTCTGGAACTACATCAAGCAACCCGCGCCACTCGATCCTGTGCAGGCTGGCTATTTCTCAAAAGTCAACGAGGCGTTGCTCGACCGTAAGATGGAGGAGATGATTGAGTTTTTCAAATCAATCGACAACGTGGTGACGGATATGCTGCAGCACATTGACTGCCCTATGATCATGGACCTGCTCCTGAAGATGATCAGCTTGGAGAAGAGCGAAGGCGGCCATGGTATTGTGGACTGGCTGCAGTCCCAGAACCTCATCGCACAGCTCGTGTCCTACCTTGCTCCCACGCAACCGTCTGCCTTCCAGACCTCAGCTGGCGACTTCTTGAAAGCTATCATTACCATCTCCGCGAATGCTACCACTCAAGACACTCAAGTAATTGGTCCAAATGAGCTTACGCGGCAACTTGTGTCAGAGCCATGCATCAAGCAGATGATTAGCTACATGCTCCACGGCGGTAATCCGCTCACTGTCAGTGTTGGCATCATTATCGAAGTTATCAGGAAGAACAATTCCGACTATGATCTGGAGAATCAAATCGGCCCTGTCCCCAAGACTACAGACCCCATTTATCTTGGAACGCTCCTCCGCCAATTTGCCAACCATATTCCTCAATTCATGGAATTGGTGCACACCTCTAGCCAGACTGTGACTAACAAGGACGGTTCAACAACGTCGAGAAAGAGGGAGCTCAAAACCGCGTTTGGTGAGAAAATCGAACCGCTCGGGTTTGATCGCTTCAAGACGTGTGAACTCATGGCCGAGCTTCTGCACTGTAGTAACATGGCGCTTTTGAACGAGCGCGGCAGCGAGGCGGAAGTGAAGCGGAGAGATTCTGAACGAGAGAGACTAAAGGCAGAAGGAAAACTGAGCACGAGAGATCCAACTGCTGGAGACTTCTCCACCAGTGTCGACAGCCATGGTTTCCACCACGCCCGAGCTCCTTCAAGTGAATCACCAGAACAGATTAAGCGACTCGAGGTGCAAAACAACTCTGAAGATGATTTCGAGAAGGTTACTGCACTTGAAGCGGTACCCGAGGATACCAGCGTTAACATCGAGAAGGAACGAATCGGCGAGCCGCTGGAACGTTCGCCCAAGACGATACCAAAGGCTTCACCCGCAGAGAAAACCGAGGGAGACGGTGAATTTGTTGATGAGCCGCTTTCTCCTGCCAAGGAGGCGGCATCGCCAGCGGCAGCAACTCCGTGCAAGGGTGCAGCCGATGCAGAGTCGCCTACATCTGCTGGTCTCTCTGCTAAAGTTGGTGGTCTGGGTCTTGATAATGACACGATCATGGGTGAGGGAGATGGCACCGCAGAGGCTTCAAGGCTCGAAAAACCTACACCTGCACCAGAACCACCTTCGCTCTTGACGCAGCAGCTGAACAAAGCAGAGGTAGAAGATGCAGAAGATAAGGCTTTCTCGCCGCACCCAGAAGACAAGCCAGCTCCTCTGTTCTCAGGCAAGTCACGTACTACGCAATCTGATGACCGGCCCAAAGTAGACCCAAATCGATTTACCACGAGCGTGGCCGAGAGCGAAGGGTCAGAAGTTACACCTATCGACGAAACCAGCAGTGTTCGGTCTGTTCTCTTTGGTGGAGTGGAAACCCCATATGCACCCCAATACGAAGTTGATATCGATGGTTCGCCCGTCATTGGTGATTTGCTCAAGATGCAGTTTGTAGAGAACAAGGTGGTTCCGACTATTCTTGTAAGCTTCTGGCTCCTTTACCGAATACAATTGCTAATCATCTCCAAAGGATTTCTTTTTCCGATTCCCGTGGAACAACTTCCTTCACAATGTTGTATATGATGTCGTTCAGCAAGTATTTAATGGACAGATGGAGCGTGGTTATAACCGTAGTCTCGCTATCGACCTCTTTGAGACTGGCCGCATCACCGAGCGAATCATCGAAGGCCAACAAGCGAGCGACAAGGCGCAGGCTGAGACACACATGCGTCTTGGCTATATGGGTCACCTTACTCTTATTGCAGAAGAAGTGCTCAAGTTTACTGAGCGTCACCCGGCGGAGCTCCTGTCACAGTCTGTCCTAGAGAAGGTGATGAGTCAAGCCTGGATAGATTACGTTGAACAGACCCTAGCAGAGACAAGGGAGAGGGATAACGCGATCCTTGGTGGCGTGCGTCCTGACATGAGTGTCGGTCCCAGGCAGGCAGTTCCAGTCAATGCACAGGCGACATTCGGTGGCGATGGTGGTTCCTCGCTCTCCAACGCGAATAGTGGCAATATTGGGCTTGATACTATGGAGCTAACTAACCCAGATTCTGGAGGAGGTTACACATTTAGCGGTGGTAGTCTCCTCAGCGGATTTACCAACTCGAGCGATGAAGAAGACGAGGAGATGGATGAGGGCGATGGCGAACGAGAACGGCACCAAGCTGTGAGTGACTCGGAACAAGTGGGTGAACTCTCATTTGAAGATGTTGAGATGGACTACCGATAATTCACGATATTCCCGACATTACACTGTCCGCGCGTCGGTGCGTTTTCTTCTCCCGTTATCGTTTATTTTTCTAGGCGCGTTATATTATTCCCCCCTGCCTGAGTTGTACCTAGTTATTGCTAGAGGTTGTCTATAAGGGCGTGATAAGGATAGCCATCTTATCCTTTCCTGCAGATGTATCCACGTGGTGTGGAAACGGGGAACTAGAGAAGCATGCCGTACGAAGATGCCTGTTAGTTGGAGCGGATGATTAATTTTCTTCTTTTTTTTTACGTCGAACCACAACCTTCGAGGCTTCTTAGGTATCTTGTACATGGACGAAGAAGGGTCTCTCTTGGTTTCATGCCCCTGGTTATTTCTTTTTACCCTCCTTCTTTTGGATCATAGCATTTTCCTCTAAATCCCTTCCGCCGAAATGTCCGCCCTACCGTTTCTTCACACACACTCCTCTCCAGTCCTCACGATCAAGGAAACCGCACTAATCAAACGTTTCTTTCTCTCGATGCAGAAATCCTTAGCGATCCCACAGCCACTCCAAGTCGCGCCGTCCCGCGCCCGCCGCCAGTTCGCCATGCGGCTAGCGCAGCGTAGGGCCGAGCTCGAGTCTACGCGCGAACAGGAAGACGATGTGGAGGGGGTGGATGTGAGAGCCGATCAGGAGCGGGAGGTGAAGGAGGGGCACGAGCGGTTTGCGAGGATGTTTGAGGGGATCGACGACAGTAGCAGTGACGAGGAGGATGGTTCGATGGGTGGAGAAGGGGAGGAAGGGGAGGAGATTGGGAGGGGGAGAAGGCGGAGGAGGAGGCCGGAGGAGGGAGTCATTGTTGTTTAGGGGAGTGGGGCGGGGGCGAGTTAGTGGTGTAGGACGGGGATGGGCTTGTTGGTGGGTTGTAGGGTAATGGACGGTGCGATGGGGTTTTATGATGGCAGAGATGATGCACTTTGCGTGCTGGTTAACGATAAGATACCTCTACGAATACGATGGGAGAGTTTTATACAGTACAATATGTGGTTGAGTAGGTGGGTGTCTCTGGGTGACCTGTCCGATATGTAAAGCCTGGGGGTAGTGTTGGTGAGGGCTTTGTCTTCTAGATCAATCAGCTGGCTGGTTGATCTCCACTTCGCCGTTTTGCAAGCACCTTCGCAATTTCTGTCTTCGCTGACCACCCGTACAAGCTCTTGTTCACATCACCTAGCATTACTTTGCCTGTATTAAATCAGTGAATATTTCTTAAGCGGTAAGGGATGCGACTGGGCTGAATTACCTATAGATGGGAACCTAGTCACCATCCAAAGAAAGAAGTACATGAAATACTCCGCTACAATACCAACATTCGCTTTTCGCGACGACATTTTCCGTCCTCTCTCCACTATCTCATGGACGCGCGGCTTCCGCACCTCGTACAGTAACTTGATTGCCAGATCGATGCTCTCTTCTTCACTCTGCACAATACTGTTAGTAGAAGCGAGCAGTTCTTTTAATAGAAGAGCCAGTGTCTGAGAATCTTCAAGTGCCTGACTCGCCCCCTGGCCCGTCGTGGGATCCATCGCATGCGCCGCATCGCCAATGAGCACCACCCCTTTCTCGCCCCAGTGAGGCAGGTCGGCGAGTACCCATGTTGGATACACGCTTTCGACTTCTGCTTCCTGGGTGATGTGTTGGATGACGGGGTCGCGCCATTTCTTGTGTCGCTCCTGCAACGCGGCTTTAATGGCCTGCGGGTCGATGGAGGAAGAGGATGGGAGGGAGGCGGTTTCGAAGGTCGACCACCACATTAGTGAAGGGTCGGAAGTCGACTGTGAGGCAGGTGCGTAGCCGAAGAATCCGTTGCCGCCGAAGGTGAAGTGCATTGAGGGCGGGGAGAGGGTTTGTTGCGGTAGGGGGGTGGACAGGAAACCGCCAATGCCTGAGAGGCCGCTGGATTCGGACGTGTCAAATCAGCTCACTCTACTATCATATGAGTTACATACGTATATGTAGGTTGTGCCTTCTTGTCGTCACCGAAGAGAGCGCGGCGGACTACGCTTTTCACGCCGTCGGCGCCGATGACGAGATCTGCAGAATCGACTTCTTCCTCGCCAGAGGCGTTGGTGAAGCGCACACATGGCTTTCCATCTGGAGTTTCTTTCTCCACCCCGAGGATCTTTGCGTAGATTACCTTGCCTCCGTCCGCAAGCACAAATCGTAGCAGCGTCTCTCGAAGACCATGCCGGGAACTAGCTACACAGAACTCTTCGTCTTCCTCTGTTTCTTCGCTGCTGTCTTGCTTAGCGTCGGCTACCTTCACGCTCTTATCTCCCGTCCTCGAACTCCCCAGAGCCCACCCGTTCGCCCCCCTGAACACAAATTGTTCTACCGGAAACCCCTGTGCTGCGGTGGCATTCCTGAGTTCGATATTAAGATCGCGTAGTACGCGCATGCCATTGGGTGAGATTCCGAGGCCACCACCGACGATCGCAGTAGACTCGGAGAGGGATGTGAGGGTTTGAGGGGCGGGGGATGAGGAGATGGTTTGGCGTGGATGGTGCGATTCATAGATTGTGATGAGAGTCGTATTGGGAAGGTACTTCCGAAGGTGGAGGTATGTAGACAAGCCGGCGATTCCGGCGCCCACGATTATGATTCTCATAACGTGGACTGGGGATGGTGGGAGGAGATCAAAATCGAAGCTAGGGCTAGATTGGTGTGAATAGAAGAATGAAGCGTCACGTTAGGAGTAGGAATAGAGGATACGGGTTGTAATGTGGAACAAGTGGGCTGAATTTCTCTTGCACTTAAGAGATTAGCTGGGTGGGCATTGATGTTTTGAAGTATGTAGTGGATGTTGAAAGGGGACGCGTGTCGATACGAAGTACGAGCGCAGGCAGCCATTTAAGGCCTGTCTGGCGCAACGCGATCTGTTGGCCATGCAATTCCGTCAACTAAATGAAAAGATGGCCCTTTCATAACTTATGACTGATATAGAATGAAACCCGATACAAGTGGGCTCAACGTTGTCTAAGTTCTCATGGTGGCGGCTGGCAAGCCGTACCCAATTAAAGATTTGATCAAGTGTCGAAGTGTTCTTAACAGTTGCTTTTGGACGATGCTAGCTAATCGCCATAAATAAATGGTAAGGTAGATAAGGTACGCTCACTAGCTCATCGCTCTAAGCGTGCTGGTACCCTGGCGGGATATACTTAGTCATCGACTTCATCGGAATATCTTCGGACCGACGATGGCGGGAAGAGAAAGCTCCGACTTCTCGAATATTCTCTGCTCCAACTCCTCCACTATTTCAATCTCAGCACACCCGTCAGGCTGCTCCTTCCATTCGCGCTGCCTGGCGAGCATTGGAGGTGTTTATTGTTTTGGTACGTACTTTACCGGTCTTTCACGCCCTATCAAGTGATGAAATCCCAGCTGGCACCAGGCCGAGAAGACTTGTACTCTTTTGATGCGGATCAGCTTTGCGGGAGCAATGCTCCTAGTCCTGACTTTGATAAAATTTCCGTTGTTTTCATGTAATAGCATTCAAGAGACTGCGACTGATGAACTACGAATAGATCAAAGCTTGCAACACCGCCCAGCACAATGGTCCTCCACAACCCAAACAACTGGCACTGGGTGAACAAGGATGTTAGTAGCTGGGCGCGGGAGTACCTGGATAAAGAGCTCATTCAGATCTCGGCTGAAGAGGATGGCGTCAGCGCAAAGGTCGATAGTATCATGAGCATGGATGGAGATGTAGATGTGAGCCAGCGCAAGGGCAAAGTCATTACCATTTTCGACGTTAAGCTCAAACTTGAGTACAAAGGTGCGTGCAATAACGATATGCGGAGGCGTTCGGCAGCTAACTTAGTCGGCAGGTAAGAACAAAGAAGGCGAGGAGGCCAGTGGCACCATCACTGTTCCCGAAGTTGCACACGACACGGAGGAAGACGAGTATGTCGTATGTTCCCTTCGCTCCCAGCTGTGCCATTTTCTTTCAATGGGGACTCACATGTTAACTTTGAACAGTTTGAAATAGACATCTACTCCGAAGATAAGAGCAAACAACCTGTCAAGGACCTGGTGCGATCGAAGATCGTCCCACAGCTGCGGAAAGGCTTTGCTAAGCTTGGACCTGCGCTTATTGCTGAGCATGGGAAGGACATTCAACACACCCCAGGCTCCAATCCCTCGAGCGGCTTCTCGACACCGAAGTATTATTCCAACTCTGGCATTAACAAGTCTGAGTCTAAGCCATTAGCTTCAACAACACAGTCAAGCAGTGGCTCATTAGTAAACACAACCACTATCAACGATAGCACCGAGTTTCGTACTACGGCTGAAGAGCTCTTCAAGACCTTCACAGAGCCCGATAGACTGGCCGCCTTTACACGTTCACCACCAAAGAACTTCACAGGTGCTAAGCCAGGCGGCACCTTTGAGCTTTTTGGCGGCAATGTCTCAGGTGAATTCACAGAGTTGGAAAAGCCTACACACATAGTCCAGAAATGGCGTCTTGCACAATGGCCTGCGGGTCACTACTCCACCTTGTCCATTTGGTTCGACCAAAACGATGTTGATGCCGTCACCGTGATGAGGGTTGAATGGAAGGGAGTACCCATCGGTCAAGAGGAACCCACTAAGGGTAACTGGGGCGAGTATTACGTTCGGAGCATCAAGACTACCTTTGGTTTCGGAACTGTCTTATGAAGGGCTATAACAGGTACTACGAAACGAGGAGTGGTTGGCGTTTTGGATCCAATAGGAATGAATGCGACACGAGAAAACGATATGATGGAATTTTGATTATAGACGAAGCTTCGGTAGCATGGTAGCATAGGCGGTATATCAACCTTGTTACACAATCATTTTGTTGTTTCCGTACAACTCCAAATATCATAACAAGAATATTTAGCGCTGTTAACAACTCCAGATAGTCCAACGAGAGTCATCCTGGAATGTCATGGTTACCGCATCACTTGCATATTAAAATAAGAAATGATAACCATGTCAGGCCTAATGATCTGGATTATTGAAAGCTTATGCTGATCAAACAGAATACATTCCTCGCCGATCTATTAATTAGATGCCATGTTATGCCACCCGTATTTCTCTCACTCCACTGCCCCACTCGCAAACGCCCTCGCTCTGAGTACCCTTCCCTTTAAAGGGCCTTCCCATCCACACAGTCCCACGAACTCATCTCCTCCACTCTGTTTTGACAAGCTTCCGAACCGGCATCATACTTCAGTTTCTTCAATTTTGCTGTCCTAGTAGGCTGGCTTTCGTCTTGCACAGTATCTAGCTCGCGAGGACTCGCGAGATTACTGCAGTGTTCACAGACATAGCTTGAGGCGTGCTTGTGAGATCTCCCCAGAGCCGATTCAAGAGTAGGTAAACCAATCTAATTACTTGCATGTCATCTAATTAGTTGATGTGGGATAGCTCATCGAAAGTCCGTTACGAGTACCTATTTGCGATGGTAAAGGACCGAGATCGGGTCTGTCGCGACGACAGCCCGCTTTTTGAACTTGAGGGGAGTGATTCGGACAGAGATGATGGTGAATCTCTGCAGCGTTGTGCTAGCTCCAGAAGAAAAGGTAAGCACTTTATTTCAGTATAGGTGTATGCATATAATGACTTGATCAAGCAAGTGAAGTCCGCTCGGATTCTGAGGACGATGACCACGATTACAATGGCGCTGGAAAGGCGTCTCCTCATACTAAACAGCGAAGCTCTTCCTAATATGTTGATGCATCACCCTGCGGCTGCAAAAGTCGAACTCCTAAGCAAAAAAAAATAGTTTCTCGAATCTTGCAGAAAATCACAGCATACACATACCAGGATGATGAAACAAAATGCCTTGTGGAAATGCTTTAAAAGTTGAAAGCACCCCCATACTAGAATGTTGGCTTGAAGATAGCATTCGTAGAGAGAAATGGGGTTGGCAAATCTTCCTGCATAAATTCAGTTATCGGGTTCATCATGGCCGATTTTGTAAGCGTGAACCTTGGGAAATCTTACATGTATCACTGACGTGTTCTGTAGGGAGATGCATGCCAAAGCGTCACGAATGTTGTCACAGAATACGCACAGATACCTGCAACACACAATTACCCCTTCATGGGTATAGTTGTGTTCTTCAGCCGACCTGCGTCGATGGAGATGGTTCAAGAATTCTTCCGAGACTATTTCAAATATCGTGTAAGATACGAAGAGGCAGACATTGAAGGGGATCATGAGAGTCGTCTAAAGGCAGATACCGCGATCAAAGTGTTCATAGCACTTTTCCAAGGACGCCATGAGTTCTAAGATGTTGCCTCGACCGAAGAATTCTTAGGGACAGCTCAGTCTCCAGATGACCCTAAAGTACTCGAGACCATAAAAAAATATCTTGACGAGCTCTTAAGCAAACTCCTACCAAAGGGATCTGAAGGTGCGGTACGATGTCTTTCAAGCAACACTTAGTCCGGCTTGAGAAAAAAAAATCGAACCCTATACAGGTACGTCAGACTTCCCAATATTCGAGGGAACTCCGTTACAATGCTATGCCTGGCCACTCGTTCAGAGAGTCCGTATTTGTCTGGACTCAAAGATTCTCAAGGAAGGAATTATTCTTGCAGTGTACCCTAAGATTGGGCTTGGTTACTTGAGGTTTAGGTCTGTCGTGGGATTTGTGTAAATAACATTGTTGTTCCCCTATGGACAAAACACAGCCAAAAATGCTTCCAAAATTAATCACAAGCGTGCAAGCGTCATACTCTGTACCTGGGGTATGAAAAGCCACCCCACCACCTCTTTCATGCTAGCCTCTCATTCGCCTCCTTCTAAGCTGCCAAAACCACAAATTCATCCCGATACTCATATACTGGCTCTTGGTACATATGATAGCTTTCCTTCAAACTGTCGCCTAACTGGTATCCAGGCTTGCTGTAATAATCCAACATCCTGCCCATGAAAAAGGGATTCTGCCCTCCAGTGTCGCTGTAGTAGTAATCCTGTGGAGTCTCTATTTCGGTGACGGATGGATAGGTGCTTTGCGTTGCGAAGGAAGTGTTGACGTGGAGGGTGGTCTGGGGGTTTGGTGAAATGAGTGGCGATGTTTGTGTTGCTGTAGAAGTGCTCGTACTTGGTATGGTGATAGGGCCATCATCTGGGGTCTGAATAGGTGTGGTGGAGATTGAAGATACTATAATTGAGAATTTAAGTGGTCGGACTGATGTCGACCTATCGGCCCGGTTAGGATTTGAAAATGGAACTGAATGGCAGCCGCATGTGCAGGGTTTGGGGCCGACCCTAGAAGGTTCTGGGAGCTCTAAGGTTGAAGGAGGAAAATGAGAGACTGAGTTACTATTTGAAGGCCATAGTGCTGCCGGTGCAGCGACTGGTAATGATGGGATAGGCGGGAGTGAAGGCGTTGGTTCCCGTAGGGGGACCTGCTTCCCTTCTGGTATTTGTGGAGCGATTCCAACACTGAAAGACATGCTCAATGGCCTGGGGCGCCTTGAAATCCTTGTAGGGTTTGTCATTGATATTGGTACCGACGTATCGTGTTCTTTGGAATCAGCTAACGTGTCCATCGGCCTTTTATCAACCGGATCTCCGTTAGGTTGAGAAGGGAACTGAGAGTGCAAAGAAGCATCTAAACCCAGTCTTGAATACGAGATGCTGGTGGGTCGGGACATGGGCTGCGAAAAAAGCGAAGTTTCTGACATTGACCGAAGAGAGAGGGACAGACTAGGTGGCCTTCCAGCAGATTGTGATATTAATGATGAACGGCGACTTAATGAAGGTGATCCAATATCAATGAGACCCTGCTTTGGACCTACGTCTGGTTGGAATCTTATGAACGACATTGTTCTCGACCGCCTCAGTGCGCGCTTTTCGTCCAATTCTTCAGGAGATGGCTCCTTTTTCTCTGGCTCCTTGTATTCCAACTTTCCATTCTTATCTGCCGCAAAGAACTCATCACCGCGTCCGAAAACTACTTGTAAACTTGCGAAATCGCGGATACTGGCATCAGCGAAAAGCCATTCTTCTAAATCGGATGGCAAATCATAGCCGTCTTCGCCCTGTCAGTTTATAATGTATTGAAGTTATTGTCTCGCTTACCTTGTCGATATTCGCCCCCTCGTGTCTTCCAGCACATATAATATCTTTCAAATGCCCCAAATGCACAAACGATGACATCTTCCAAGCTTTCTGGATCTGCAGGATCCTGAGGTATCTGGCCCAATCGCTCGTAGAGACGAGTCGAAGCACTCATTTTCAGTATGGCTGAGCCATTAGTATCTAGTTGTCGTATTCTGATAGCTCGCAACTACTTACCTACAAACGTCAAATATTCATCCAGGTATCAATTCATAAATCGTGCCAGAAGATCTTGCTTCTACAAGATTCAAAGTCTAACTCCCAGACTATGAGAAAAGTTACTATCTCCAAACGGAGGCCAAATAGAATGTACGATGATTACCTGTCTACCACAAAACAAAGTGCCAAGGAAGCGTGTCTCGCGTCTGGGGAAGGCATCTCTAAGTCCCTTGAAGGTTCCGCTTAATAGTGCCTCAGCCCTCGAAACAAGTATCGTCTATCGCGTGAGCAGCGCTGTCCCAGAAATCTTCAGACTTCTGTGAAGCGCGGTTACAGATCTTCGGTGGGGCTCATGACATGGTGTTACGAGTTTCAGATAAGCGGAGCGGCTATGCATTGGGGGCGGGGATTAGGGCAGGCAAAGGCGCCAACGGAATTTGGGTCGAAGCTCCCGGTGGACGGACGTGAAGGCTATAGACTTGATGCAATGGTGATAGCTAAGGATTATCATTCACATACCAAAGCACGCTAAGCAGAAGTGGGAAATTCTAAACTTGGAAAGGCTTTGGTCGAAAGGTTGCAATGACCACGCCAACAAAATGTATCTGACTTGGAATAAGCTCTTGTCTTTATATGCCATTATTTACTCTCTGACGGATCCCTCCAATCTCTGGCAAAATTTCAATCATCATCCCGACTCTTGTCACTCACCGTCTTTAATCTCTCATCTTTCCGCATGTCTCTAGTCGTTGTCTTCCGCCTCAATGGTGGTGGTCCATCTAAAGTTCTAGCATCTTCTCTGCTAGACACAGTACCACTCCGACTCCTAGTTGTGCCCCCTACAAGATCGCTTATCTCACGATAAATGCTAGAATTGGTGGCCTTTCTCTCAGGCCTTGGTCCTGCGGGGACCTGCCCTTTATTGTTTCTAGTAGCGATAGTGCGAGATTTTGTGCTTGAACTCATAGTTGCCGCCATCGGTCTGCGGAGTGGCGTTGTGTTTGTTCTCTCTAGCGGTTTCGGGACCGATCTGAGATTACTGTCCTTCTGTGATGGCGAAGAAGTGGATACTTTTCTCTGCCATGATTTTGGCAAATTTCTTGAATTTGAAGATCCGGGTTTGATATTGTCCATACTTCTTGAAGTTTTCGACATACTGAGGTTTCGTTGGAACTCTGGCGACGCAGCTTGATCATAACGAGCAGCACTGGCGGCCCTGCGACCTGACGGTGGGTCAACGCGAGACGACGCTTTTATCGTAGATTGTTTGCCTGAGCCACCTTCAGCCAATGTCTGCGAATCTCCCGCCCTTTCTTTTACGACAGCAGGATCGGAGGCTGTAGATGACCCAGAGGAAAGCCTAGCAAAGACAGCCGGATCAACAGGTTGCTTTGAAGTAGTAAACTGCGGCGAAGGTTCATGTTTGGGTAACATAGAAGAGTGAGAGTTCATCGAGAAGAATTCGCTAGTACCTGTAACAGCACCCTCATAGTAGCTGAACTCCGAAAGTGGATTGCTTATTGGACGTGAATTGATTTCACTATTTCTTAAACTAAAGTCTTCCGGTGGCGTCTTTCCAGAAGCCCAAGCTTCAAAAATTTGGGCCTGAGCGATGGCCCGGGTCCCGCTACTTCTGTTTAGCTTGGGGGTGACTCGCTTTTCTCCAGGCGGCGATTTCTGTAATGGCCCTGGCGGAAGAACTAGCGTTTTTGTTTCCGATTTTACTAATGTTGGATTTATCGAAGGTGAGAGTGACATAATAGGAGTCGCATAGTTCCCAGAGGTTTGCTCGGGAATATTTGCGCCATTCGAATAGGCAGGTGGGGGCGTTTTCGGTGCCTCCGACCTGCCGAATTGCCAGTATAAAGGCCTCGGTGGGTCGCTAAAGATAGACTTTGGTAAAGAAAACGGTTTTGGCTTTTCTTGAGTCCGCTCTGTAACATTCACTACACCAGGTGTCTGCAAGTCTGGCTGTGTCATGATTGGATTGTCGACAGGAGGGTTTTCCTTAACTTCAACAGCTCGCTTAGTTGTCTGATCTTGTTGTCTAGCATCGATTTCTTTCTTCCATCTCTTTTCTCTCCTCACTAACTCTATCTCTAAGACGCGCGTACCGGGCTTGAGTTTAGAATGAAGGCCATCATCGTCTTTGTCAAAGTAGAGCGCCCAATGCATGGGCGCTTCTTCGACAACACAGAAGCCCTCCCAGCCATCGAAGGTGAGCCGGCGATCTTGACGTGTGCAGTCAAACGGACCAGTAAGGTTGGGTTGGGCATCGGCTCGTACACCATACTTCACTTCGTATGTGTCCTTGTCGATGTAGACCCAGTTCATGATCGGGGCAATGTCTGTAATTGTGGTCACAAGACCTTCATACTTGGTGTCTGGATCTTTAAGTGCGGGGTTAGTCTGAGGGAAGAACTGATACATCGAGGTTACGTACAGGGTAGATAATAGCCAGCATAAGGATGTCCAAAAGCATCCCCATCGCTCGCCCCGATATCAATCCATAACTGGACTCAGTGTGAACAAACGGAATCCCATAACAATCTCTAAGTTCAGCGTACCTTTCCGTTCTTGAGCACGACAGGCCGGTCGTTGATCTCCCGACTTCTTGTCGAAGATTTGACGCATGAGGCAGTTAGATTACACCGACGCGAACGATGCTCTTCTCTCTTCTCCTTGGCCTGCGATTGCCGGATGGCTTCTTGTGTACCAAGTAATGCAGGCGCAGTCACAATTGCGATGAGAATTGGTAGAACCATTGCAAAATGGGGTTTCGAACGCAGGTAATTGTCAGAAATCTTATCAGTAGTGCCCCATCTCGTCTCGTGTCTAGTCGAAATCACCACGGCGCAGGACTACCTCTAATTCCTTTGAGGGAGGGGGCCAGACACTCTGAGCGCACCTCAGCTACTCGAAAGATACATCACACCTCAAACAAGTATCAACAAATAAGTTGCGACTCGCTTCAGAACCCCGTGCCCCCTCTCATCTGATCATCCGACGTTCCAACTGCAACCTACTCGCCTGTTCCTCAATGTAGCGAGGACCCTGCATACGCTTCCCACAGACCATCACGCGCCCCACTCTATCCGTGCAGGATAATATCCTAGCAAATTCGCGAGCGCTCTCCTTATTTTTACAGACCGGCCGAAAAGATGGGCTGATCATGGTGCGAGTTCCAGAACAGGCAACCCAAACCCCAGACACTTGCCGCAACTTCTTCGCACCCCTTACCATATTTCCGTTTCAGCACAACCGCGCCTATCCAACCACACCGGGAACCCTTGTCCACAATGAGCGAATACAACTTCCAAATCTTGTAGTGACAGAAATCAGCACGATTCTCGAACCACGACCCGTCAAACTGTCTAAGAGTCCGTCTCGTTTGGAGCTAAGACTGTCCGCGATGACGAACACATGGCACCGCAATGTTTTTGTGTCGGCATATAGCACGGGAGTCTTGTACCAATACTTAAGGCACCCACTCGTCTTTCTTTTGGTGATCCAGAGCAGTTGATCTGATTCTCGAACAATCCGTACCACCGACTAACAAGAACACCAGCGAGAAAGCGGCTAGTACACCTATACACTTACCCTCGCCCATTAATCGATCATAATTAAATATTCGCAATGTCTGGACTGTAAGTTGCGTAGAAATATTTATTGGATATGTGCTGACTGTTCTAGCGAAACCTCCACTCGCCCCGCTGGCTATATGTCTGACTCTGACGACGGTCAAGCCTCTGGTGGCCGTAAGATTTCCACCAACGTCGGCTACCCTCCTTCTTCCTCGAATTTGAATCGCCCTGCCGGATCCATTGTCAAAGGGCCTGTCGATGATAACGGAAAGCCCAAGGATGCTGCGCTCCTGCTGGGTATCAAGCTGGATTTGGAAGCCGAAATTCACCTGACAGCGAGGATACGAGGAGACATTACAATTGGACTGTATTGATTCAGTACGAACGGCGTAGGTGAACATGGCTATCGGGACAGAAGGATGTGCTACTATTCCAACGACGGGATAGGGCTTGTTTGGCAATAAAAAGTGCCTCATCTGGGAAAGAAACGACGAATGATAGCTCATGGCCCTATTAAGATATCTTAAATGATATATTTTGATATCCTCAGTTGACAATAGACTGCATTCTCATTGATCAAATGAGCGAAATCTACTAGCAATATATGCACTTCGAGTGATAGATCTTCTAGCAAGATCGGACTAATGGATATTTCTAGGTTCCATGTTCATTACGAGAAGCCGAAATCGTATAATAGGTCGTGAGATCACAGAACCTGTTCTATGTTAACCATTGAACCTCTAGGATGCGAAGGCAACAATAGAGGAAGCGGTGTAGAGTCAGACTCTGCCTTGTCACAGGCAGTTATCACCATCGCCGTAGCTCGGTAGACCGTCGTGATAAATTGAATGTTCATCTTGTAACACTTAAGGGAAAGGAAGATTAGGGGACTTACATCACATCGTAGGCTCAGCAGAACTATATCAAATGTGTCTGAAGAGCATCAGTCAGTGTCTCATGGAACTGGATGAAACACAAATATGGAGTCGTAGATCAGGGGTGACAGTCTCGTCGTGGCCGAAGCTTGGACATATGCTTGTCTTTTGGTTGCGTCGATTCATCATGACAGGCAGGCTTAAGTCGGTGAGGCATACCATTGTGAATCTGTAGAGCATGTCAGTAAAAACCACTTCATCGAGACTCGAGAGTTCTTGATAGATACATTAAGTTCAGCAGGCATGAATGGAAAATTTAAGATAATGTCGTCACCGGGAATCCCGTCAGACTCGTCATCTAGAAATCTCATCTTTTAACGGGATGGAAAAGAGATATTTAAACTCCTTACCTTGGGTATTTGAAACTCGTCTGTAGTCAGTTTGTAGATCTTCTGATCCAGTTAGCTAGGTCCATATCCTGTTATGTCTGAGCTGGTGAATTTGGCCACGATCAGTGGGCGAGGTTTTCTAGGCCTGCCACAATAGGGCTTGTCCATCACGAATGGTCGGTGCCCAGTGCCAATAGTTCATCACTGTGTTCTTTTCCGTGCTAGGAGTGGAGTTGCGTACTAGAGAGATCGTGTTGTGCGTCGCGAATTCATCTGATAGAGCGTTAGTGAGAATTCTCACAACAATTACACACATGCTGAAATTAGTTTTGAAGAAATCAGACAACAGCCTATGGATATCGACATTGACATAGTCTCAGTCGGTAATTTCCAGCTGTGCCAAAGCACAGATGAATCATCATATGGAAAAGTAGAGAAGAGATAAAGTCACTTACCATATCTGAAAAGCTTAGTGTGATCCTCATATCAAGCCGTCAAAACGACCAAGAACCTCCGCCACGACCACAGTTTACGCCACGAACACGGCTATCGCATCTACTTGTTATGGTCAGCCCAAGTTGCGGTAGTGCCAACATGATGTAGATGATGAGACTGATCCTTTCAGACTGACGTGCAAGCTGGAGTTTCATTCCCAATAAGGTCAAAGACTCTAGTTTGAAAAATGGCTTTGTGTATCATCCCATAGTATTCAAATGAAGGAGAGCAAGCACCAACCTAGTTCTAAATTGCCCCGCGACCGGCACCTTCCGAAGCACACACAAGCTCCATAAGTAGGAAGTAGTGTCGGTCGCAAGGTGCAGCAGGACTATCACCGTAGCATAGCAGTTGAAAAAAAAGAGTTTGTTGTATGGATTGCAGAAATGCAAAGCTGTGGTTTGGAAGAAAAGTAAAAGATCGGAGCCGCGACCTAAATTTTCCGCGACCGTTAGCGCTGAACATTAATCATCAGCTTGGGCTTGGCAGCGCTAACCCGCACAGGTGCATGGTGAAGTGGGACCATAATAGCATGTAACTCTCATAAGAACAGCAATTAATATAGCAACAAGGGAAAGCTTTCCGGAAGATGTATTAGTCCAATTCATTGGTTTGGGAATCGATTGTCGGCTTTAATGCACTTCCCCCCGAGAAATCGATCCGCCACAAAACCTATCCGTCTAACTGCCTTCCAAGAGCCTCATCTCGAACATACGAATCGAATGTTTATACATAACCTCGTCAATAGCGTAAGAGTAAAAGTGCATTGCAAATAGCCCACCAAATGAAGAGGTGCGTTTCGCTAGAATGAAGGTATCGCAGCCAGGAATCCATCCCTGTAGAGAATCCTGATGATTAGGAAGACCGAATCTATGTGCCGCATAAACGCTGACAGTTGGAGAGATAGTGTTTTTGTATATTATGAGGCGAATATGCGGACGTTGAGGTCCACGCTCCCTGTGGCAATGACACATCTTATCCCAGCTTTAGCTGCGTCTTCTTCCTTCTTCTTATTTATACCGTTTAGTGCTGTTCCGTTTGCTGCATCTCCATTTACAGGAGCGTCTTTGACGACGTTTGGCGCCCATCGTATGCAGCTGACAAAATGCTCATGGGCGTCCGAAACCGTCTTAACGCATTTGCCCCCCTGAGCAAGATCCCAACAGCGTATCGTCTTATCGTCACTTACAGAGAGCAGGTATTTACCCCCTGGATGGAAAGCTAGCCCACGAACCCAGTTATCGTGGTCAGCGAGGGTTTTAATCAGCGTTCCTCTACCATCCCATATCTTTATGGTTTTATCTCGTGATCCAGTGGCAACGAATTCGGCGGAGCTGCTTAACGGTGGAGGTTTCTTCATGCCGGCAAGCGTTGCCAGAGTCGCATATGATACTGGCGGAGCTATCGCAACACACTCGATGGCGTTTTCATGACCAAGGAATGTGCATTTCGCTTCCCCAGAGCTAGCATCCCAAGACGTGCTGTTTGGTCAGTCCCCGCAGATAGCAACCATCGGCCATCAAAACTTGGCGCCACATCACGCACCCAATCTGCATGGCCACTAATTGTTTTAACACAGTAGCCTGTCGTAACATCCCAGATCCTCAATGTCTTGTCTCGTGATGCCGAAACAAGTAGATTCCCAGACAATGGCGAGCCCGCGGCCCCGCTGGGAATGAACCGGATCGCAGATACGGAATGGTCGTGTCCGGGTAAGGTCCGAATGTTCTTGTATTCGTCGGAGGGGTCCCATAGTTTGATGGTAAGATCACTAGAGCATGAGGCCAAAAGAGTGCCTCCTCTTGGACCGCCAAAGTCAACATCTAGCACGCCTTTGGTGTGGCCTTTTACGGTCCTTTCTAGTTCCCCCATCTCCCAGTCCCATATCTTGATTGTGGTATCTTCTGAACCGGAAGCCATGGAGGAGAAGATAGGGTGGAAGGCGACGCAAGTGACGGGTGAACGGTGAGACTGGAGAGTATGCCGTGCCGGCGCTCGAGGCAGCCAGCTCGCGGGATCTTGATTTTTGCGGAGGAGTGAGGTGGGGGTGGTAGAATCGAGTTCATTTTGCAGAGTCTGATTCCGCTGTTCAAGTTCCAAGACCTAGATGTATGAGTGCAAGGTATTAACTAAGTTAACACGAAATGCCTACCTTCTTCTGCAACCGTACTACACTGGTCCACTTCTTCTCTAGGAGTCCCTCGTACTTCTTTTGCGTAGTATCGTCGAAGCTAGCAGGTACGTTTGCCTCTTCCCTGAGCGCGGCAGCAGTCTTTGGCGCATTTATGACACCAAGGTATGCTATTATAGCTTTGTGTCTGTCCAGAACCTGTCAGGGTACCATTTCAAGCGCATGTTTCGCGCACACTCACAGTTCTTCGGCTTGTCGAGATGTCAAAAGCGCACTCATGGCGCAGATGGGTGCTCAGGCGCGATCGCCGCTACTGGCGACCATGCACTGAGAAAACGAAACCAGCGAACGGGGGTTTTGCAGGCTCAGAAAAACCGGGGGGACTCGAAAGTGTACAGTGTATGGGTCTTGGCGGGATTGTGCGGTGAGTGCACAGGTAGGCAAACGCAATTCGAAGACGGTGGGATGAAGGTGTGCGTGTGTATGTATGCAGGCAAACGACAGAACAGCGATCGATCAGACGGTCGGCAACAGAGCGATAGCAAGTGGGATTGCTAGGTGCAAGACAGGCACGTTGTCGCCAGTTCAGGGTTGGCTGGCCGGGGTTCTGGCGGAGGCCCGATGATGTCGGCACACGCACGCCGTTGCTGGGCGACGGAGCAGCCCAACACAGCAGCGACAACGAACTTTTACGCCACGGAGCTGCCTCATCCTCACCCCACACCACGATACCTCACCACCACGCGCATTCTGCTTCGGTCGTCGACAGTGCGATAATCCACGACGCACCGTCGTTGTTGTAGGTGAGGGCGCCCTCCCCTTCCCATCCCTGTCCTCGGAGTTCAACAGGAATTGCTTGTGCTGCCCGCAACACGCCGTCGCATGCACGCTCTCTCGCAGAAACGGATCTCATGTGAGGTCCTCGAAAGAGGGTTCAAAGCAAGGTAGAACAGGAAAACAAAAGATCGTGAGGGTCCTTCAATGGCGGCACCTGGTGTCTTCTGACCTTTTCGTTTCCGCAAGAGGATGCACGCTGCCTAACGCGTGTTACGCCTGACATATTTGGACATATTCGTACCTCCTTCTGCATTGTGATGCCCACTGTGGCGGAATGGTCTTGTTTTGAGTCAACGACTGACTTATACACTTCACAGCTCTAGCCTCCCCTCTTGAAACACCCCGCACTCCCGTATACGCATCATCATGGCCGACGCCGAAGAAGACTTTAGCTCGCTCCCGCTTCCGGACCGCTTCGTACACAAGAACTGGAAGGTCAGGAAAGAAGGCTACGAAGCCGCTGCAAAAGAATTCGACCACACCGCCAGCGAATCAGACCCCATTGTCCGACAGTTCATCAACGATGCAAGCATATGGAAGGGCGTCGTAGGCGACTCCAATGTCGCTGCCCAACAAGAAGGCCTGAAGGCATTGTGCTCTTTTCTCCAGGCCTCAGGTGCCGCTGGCTGCACGCGGTATGCGCCCTAATGCGGTCGGACCGCTAACCACCTTGCTAATACATTCTGCTCTAGTACGCGAAATACCACCATCGCTACCATTGCTGAAAAGGGTCTCCCATCAACGAGACCCGCAGCGAAGCAAAATGCCCTTGAAGCACTCATGCTCTATATTGAAACAGACAGACCAGACCCGGTAATCGAGGAATTGTTGCCCATCCTATCGCACAAGCAGCCAAAAGTCATAGCTGCAACACTTGACGCCCTTACGCAGATCTACCACGCGTATGGCTGTAAGACGGTGGAGCCAAAGTCTGTCCTTAAAACGCTGCCAAAAGTATATGGCCATGCAGACAAGAATGTGCGATCCAAGGCGCAAGAATTGACCGTTGAGTTTTACCGATGGCTAAAAGATGCAATGAAGCCCCTATTCTGGGGAGACCTGAAACCTGTACAACAACAGGACTTGGAAAAACTATTCGAAAAGGTCAAAGACGAGCCACCCCCAAAGCAAGAACGATTGCTGCGTTCTCAGCAAGCTGCCAAGGAGGTAGCAGCAGCCGCTCCGGGAGGTGGGGAAGATGAGGGTGACGACGAGGAAGACGTGGTAATGGACTTTGAACCAGAATATGAGGCTGTCGATGTCTTCTCTAAGATTCCCAAGGACTACAACGAGCGACTTTCCTCGTCAAAATGGAAAGATCGAAAGGAGGCTCTGGATGAGGTCCATAAAGTTCTTGGAGTGCCTAGGATAGCAGAAGGACCTTTCGATGATCTAATTCGTGGGTTTGCTAAAAGTATGAAGGATGCCAACATCGCGGTTGTTTCAACAGCCGCCAACTGTGTTGAGCTGCTAGCAAAGGGCTTAAAAAAGAGCTTCGGAAAATACCGATCTACTATCATGAACCCCATGATGGAGCGCCTGAAAGAGAAGAAGCAAACAGTCGCCGATGCAATTGGAGGAGCTCTGGACGCCGTGTTTGCATCGACGAGCTTATCCGAATGTCTTGAAGAGATTGTTGAATTTTTAAAGCATAAGAATCCACAAGTCAAACTAGAGTCAACCCGTTTCCTCGTCCGGTGTTTGAAAACTACAAGAGAGGCACCAGCTCAGCCAGAAGTTAAGACGATAGCAGACGCGGCAACGAAGTTATTGACAGAATCGCAAGAAGTGCAGCGATCTGCTGGCGCCGAAGTTCTGGGCACTTTGTGGAAGATCATGGGAGACCGCATGATGAATGCTCACCTGGATGGTCTTGACGACATCAGGAAGGCGAAGATTAAAGAATTCCATGATGCAGCGGAGGTCAAAGCAAAATACAAACCGAAAGCCGCAGCGCCTCCCAAGCCAGCTGCAGCGCCAACTACTAAGAAATCCATGTCAGGCAAAAGGCCTGGTCCAGGTGGTGTCAAGAAACCAGCACCTGCAGCCGCAGCACCTCCACCACTACCTGTAGAGGAACCAGCTGCACCATTGGCGCCTAAGCCCACATCACGACCTGGTGCATCGAAACTTGGTGCACCGAAATCTGGTTTGGCGGGAACATCGCGTTTGGGTGGGTTGAAGAAACCAGGGTCTGGGCTTGCAGGTCCAACAGCTGGAACAGCGTCACCGCGGCGGCCCGTCGTATCACCACCTCCAGAAGAGACTGCGCCTCCACCCGCACAACCAAAATTCGGTCTTGGTGCTGGTCGTGGCTTAGCTGGTCGCCCGTTAGGCAAGCCCCAGGCAGAGCCTGCAGCGGCAGCTCCCGTCGCGCAAGCCCCAGTCGGCATCAGTCTTGTAGAGCGTGCAGAGCTTGATGAGCTTCGAGCAGAAGTTGAGCGACTACGACGGCAGAACGAAGAACTACGCGGAGAGAGGACAAAGCTTAATTCCCAGATCCACGAATTACAGAACCAAAACGCTCAACTTATTGAAGATCACACCCGAGACGTCCTATCCATTAAGGCCAAAGAAACCCAGCTTGTCCGAGCGCGCTCGGACTTCGAGGCCGCAGAGCAAACTGTGCAGAACCAACGACGTGAAGTTGATCGTTTGAAACGTGAACTCAGCCGTCAAGTCCGAGCAACATCTCCGCCACCTGCAGATCTTTCGGATCAAATCTACACCGACACTAATGGTGGCAGTAGATTTGGTGACTCAGGCTATGGAAGTCAAGGCTTATACAATAGGAGAGATCGGTTTGTAAATGGTCCGACAAGCCCCGGCGGCGAAGGTAAGGAGAATTACGATGGTTCTTTCCCTCGCCCTGGCAGTACTCTAAGCGGAAAGCTGAGCCCTCTTCGTGCAGATGCGAACTCCGCAAAATCATCGTTGTCTTCCCGTGGCGGAGGTCGCATCAGTCCTGCAGAGCCTGTAAGCAGTCGAATTGGGGGAACACAAACCACTGCTTCTGGCGCGGAAAGTTGGAAACGCGCTGCAGAAGTTACACAAAACTTGAAGCAGAGAATCGAAATGATGAAGGTAAGCTACCCAGGGTGGTATGTGATCTCATGCTAGCACATACTAATTTACAAATCAGGCCAAGCAGGGGATTGGGCGACCCCAATAGTATTCCGGTCCACGAGTATTGTATATCTCACCGGCACGGTCGTTCACACACCAAGGCTCTCTTTCTAGCCTTTTCGAATGTTTTATCATTACCTGTGTGGCGGTTTTGCTTTTGGTCGGGTCCCCGCAGCTCCCAGCGTCCAGCGTGTGGGGCTTAGGGCTTTAGTCTTCTCATGCAGGTGTCAATGATGTGCATTTACGCGGCGTTTCGGCGGAACCTTTAATGGGCGGTCGGGAGAGCCGAGGGTCTGGGACACTTGCGGGAAAGGTCATCTTACTGTGCCAGGTTATGATGAGGGGGTTGATGAATGCAATGGGGTATCAAGGGATAGGGTAATATTGGAGGACTCAAGCTTTGCCTTTGGATTCAGTCACGAGTATGAGATTCCCCCGTGAAGACTTTCCGAATAAAATGTTATTTTAATCAAGTACTGGCTGTTTAAATGTTTTGATCTGCACAAGGGCGTTACGATTACTGTGTATCAGTTCTACTGTGAAAGACATCTCTACATCGATCAGTCTAGAGAGAGTACAGAAGAACACCTCGATCAACTGCTCGTACACACCGTAATGGTTACCGTGCAAGTGCTGCCAAAGGGATTTTGGAAATACGGGACGGTCAGGAAGACCCTGGCTTGCGTCCATCTCCGTGCATGCAGCCATCCGATCTTGCATGCATCTCTAGGTCTACTTAGAAATGCAGGGCTTTTTACCCACGCGCTGGTGCATTTGCATGCGTATGCAAGGTACGATTGTATTTCAAGCTTGGTACGCCAGGGTTGCAGATCGCAGCGTGTCAACGGATAAGGGGCAGTAGTGCATGTTACGTACTCAAAACGGTGGTCCCGTTCGGCATTGGCCAAAAGCTAGCAGCATGAACCTGTGATCTTGCTTCGCAGACTGTACTTGTAAGTCCAAAGTGTCTACACGAAAGGTGAGGCAACCCAGAGGAATAGGCCTATGTGAGGTGGACAGGCTACAATTACGCAAAACCGTGTATGCGCACTTGTGATGACAGCGTGAAACGAGGTGATGCGGCCACACAAGGGGAATAGAGTAGGTTATCAATACTCGATGACCGTAGCCACGGGGCGCATGTGCGAACCAATATGCCTCAGAAAACTACCATGCACGTGTAATTTAGAATGGCGCGTCTATTATGCATTACTCATAAATCCAAACCCCCGGTTTATTAACACTGCCTTGGTATTTAATGTTCCTCTTTCCTTTTCTTTTGATTCGTCATGGTACGAGCCGCATCCCAGAGAAGAGGAATTGAAGGTGAAAAGACGCCATGAACTCCACTTCCAGACCCGCTCTCTCGGTTCTCAAGCGCTAGCCTCGAACATGGTGTACACCTCAATTGTGCAACCATCTAACGAAAATGACCTAACAGTGCTTTAGCTAAGTCCCCATGGATCGGGTCTCGAAAGATTGCTTACCGCCTATTGCAGTGCAGCTGGCCTTGACACTGGCCGGCGTCGTGGTCATAGTGATGGTGAAAGGTTGACCAATTGTCTTTGTCGTGATCTAACGCAGGTTAGTTTCATGTGCAAGATAGTCCGTCTGTGGATAATCCAAAAGTGGACGATGATTCTGCTCTACTTACGCTTTTGGCGATAATGTATTTAGTAACCATCTTTGTGGGTGTCGGCGCAGTCACGGTGACTCGCGGCGCGAATGTCTCGCCGGATTTAACTGTCACAGGCCGAGGTGTTTCGACGACAGTTGCGGTTGCTTCGTCTGGTGGATATGTTAGAAGAAAGCGGCGCCAAGCATATCCTAATAGCTTACCGGTGACCGTGGCGGTGATGGTGGATCCAGTGACGAAGATTGTCGAAGTCGTCCATTTCTGGCTATCTTTCTCAGTAACAATGAGGGGCTGTGGATCAGGCGCCCTGCGGTCCAGCCCAGAACGAGCAGCTTGCTTGTCAAGGGAGCGGGCATTTCGAGGGAATATGAGTTTAGCAAGCGCAGCTGCCGGTCCTACTGTAGGAGCGATCACAGCTCGTGGGTCGAACAGAGCTGGCTTAGTGGGTGGTGTACAGGTAGCAGTTTGAGTTGCTATTACTACTCCGATGTCCACTACGAAAGACTGAAAAAAAAAAATTTCCGCGTTAATCGAAACGAATAGCAAGTTTCAGAGTATACGTACCGTTAATTTGACAGTAAGTATGGCCTTTGACGTCGTCGAGGTCACACGGGCAGGTGTGACAGTAGTAGTAGGTTTCTGTACGTATCGACATTAATGAGCTGGGGTAAGTGCTGCTGGCATTATATACTGACCACTGTAATTGATGGAACAACCACGGTACTAGGATCGAGAACCGAGGTAGTCGTGTGTGTAGTAGTTACCGTCTCGTCTGAATTCTTAATATATCATATGCAGTCTTAGTATTGGGGACAGACTCACTATATATAGCACTAGTAGTCAATGTAGCTGACACTGTCGGGGTGTACTAAAACCTCAATGAACATCAGTTGATTGAGGCAGAGTTGGGAGCTCACTGTTGACGTGGACTGAGGTCCGACAGACAGCACGAAATCTCTCTGCGCCGCAAGAGGATAGCCATCCCCATTGTTGCTGATTATGATGATGGACCAATTCCCAGATACAAGCTGGTTTTTTCTTATGGGACAAGTCGAGAGCCTAGGAACATCATCCGGCGTCAATTCTGTGTTGGTGCATAACTCTTGATTGCCTGCTGGGTCGACAAGGATATTGTAAGATTCGTCACGATTACAATCTGTTGCAGTCAGAATGATCTGAGTCACTACTTGCCGGATACATACCGTCAAATTCTTGAACAAAAGTGAAGTTGTCAGTTGAAAGAGAGTTCTGGAAGTAGTGACCGTTGTTCTGGAAGTCTAGGCCATACGAGTGGCATTCTAGCGGTACTGGGTCTGCGTTGTCGCCACGGAGTGAATGTTTATTGAGCGCTGCAAAGCTCAGGGCTGTTGCAAACCTTGAAATTCGAGTCATCTGTATGCAATTGCTTTACGATGAGACTGGGCTGCGATTTCGAATTGTCAAGACTGATGGAAGCGGGACCGATCAAGTTTCTATGAAAGATATCATTGCTTCGCACGGACTGGAGAAAATCTGGCCAACCGGTGTCTCGAATCTAGCGAACCCTACTTTTACACAACGGCAGCGACTCAAAATGGGTTTGCCGCTGGGCCCGGATATCCCGTGTTGTTGGCGGCGACTAATGTTCGTTTGAAATCGTTTTCTGGCGTGATGACCCACTCCATATTGGATAGGCCGCACTTGAGTTTGGCCACAAATATTTCGTTGTGGGTTCGAAAAGCTGCGGGGTACGGATAGGAAGCCTTTTTTGGATGCACACTTCCTATCAGAGCGAGCATGCTGCATGTCTATGATGGAAAGACAGAGCGAGCAGTCCTCAGTTGCACAAGCTAGCACGGTGCCAACGCGATGCGCCCTGCAGACATTGCCGAGACCCGCGTGTACGATAATCTGCAAGAGTGAGGGCTAAGCGCTAGGGCAAAAGCCTACGAGAAGACCCACGAGCAGGCCCACGAGCAGACATTATTGTGTTGGCTTCCGATCCCGAGTCGCGTCAAGGCAGACGTTCCTGAGGTCTGACGTCGGCGAGAACAGTCGGAGCTGGCAGCCGAACCACCAATCCGTAGGCACGGAAAACTGGCCAGTTTGAGTTGATAATGGGCTTTGGCATACCCACTTGAGTTGATAATGGGCTTTCGCATACCCACTCGACTCGTCAGTGTCGTTCTAGGGCTGACGATGCCAGCCGAGAACACGCAGGACACAATAACTCAAGCCTTTTGGGGCTTGGAGAGACTGGCTCAGGAAGGGCCAAAGCATTTCTCGTCCTGTTCCGTCCTGTACCATCTGAAGCGCCAGGTACTGCCTAAGCGCTAATGCAAGCCGTGAGCTTCGGATGGCGGGGAGCCATCGCTCGGGTTTCTCTCTTCGGGGCAGCCACAATAACACCAAACGCGCCTTGATACTAGCCATCGCCGTGCTCTCTCGACTTTGCATTGTGGTATGGAAACATGGTATCTCGTAGAATCATGAGCCACTTAGATCACGATTCAAGTAGATATGGTCTTTATAACACATCAAAGACTAAGCTTCAGGTAAAAATATCGCTTAGAAGGTACACATCCAGTGCAACTGGGGGTTAGCGCGACGAGCCTGACGATGCAAGGTTCGCTCCCCCCATCCAGAACAAGCAATGGGCTATTACCTACTACCCTATCACCCGCTGCCGCTCGCTTGTTCCGCATGACGGTCCGATCTGAATCTCAGCCTCTCCACCTGCCCAGGCCAGCTCGCAAAGGATATCGCGCTCTCGTGTTCCTTCGAGTCTCGTAAGACGGGTGAGCACCAGTGTAGCCTTTCACCGCCACGAAAGTCTTATCCGCAACTTCCGAAATCCGATGGCAGAATGCCTACGGTGACCGCCGTCGCCAAGACCACTACACTATCCTCCTACACATCTCAACCCTGAACAATGGTATGGCACGTGGTAGTGCGGTACCAAACATGCAAGGCTAGTCTACACTGCATACCAAAAAATTCCGAGTTAGATGAATTTTTCTGCGCTTTCGATGGGACATCGGCTACTAAGTGCCTACTGGTTCATGCATACAGCCGCATCGGTTCGGCAGATTAAGAGTATCAATAGTTTCCCTTAGCTCATCCTGGTATTAAGCGTGGATCTGCAGTTGGGAATACTACGGTCCTAGTCAACGACAGGACTCATTCCAGATCTTGGGGACCCGAGCCATCCAATAGCTCCGGCCGTCTCCTTCATTGGTCCACGTTCCGTCCCACGCCTTCGGTCCTACTCAGGAATATTCCTTCGCGAATGCGAAAGCTTTCCTAGCTATGCATGATGTTGCAACAAGGGTGCTGCTTTTGTGGTCATGTCTGCATCAAGCGTTAGACAGAAGACAGCGTCATGAATAGTGGGAAGAGGCGTCTTAGCAGCAAGGATATAATTAGAACTTCTGTGCTGTAACAATCTTAGAAGCTCTTCTATTTCCACTTCCTCAGTTTTACTTCAGGCACCTTTCTGACTCTATTTTTCTTTCGTTGAAGAATCAATTCAGTCCAACATGCGTGCAATAACAAGTGTAGGGGCTTGTTTGCTAACCTTTCTCGCCAGCTCTTTCGCTGAAAGAATACCGCCAGATCAAATTCTGTGGGGCGAAGAAGGGCCTCCGAGCACCATCCAAGAACGTCAAGCTGATTCGGCATGCACCAACGGGCCTTATACAAGAACTTGTTGGTCAAATGGCTACAGCGCTGCAACCGACTTTGACGCCAAATGGCCATCAACGGGGAAAACTGTGGTGTACGATTTCGAACTCAAGCCTAGTACATGCAACCCAGATGGTTCCGATTCAAGACCGTGTGTTAAAATCAACGATCAATTCCCTGGGCCTACGATATATGCCAGTGTGTGTGTCCGATAATCAATACTACACAAGCCGCTAACTACCTAGACTGGGGCGACCAAATCCAAGTAAATCTCAAAAACTCAGTTCCAGACAATGGCACTGGAATCCACTGGCATGGTATCCGCCAATTAGGTACATGCCCACAGGACGGCGTGGGAGGGATTACCGAGTGCCCGCTTGCCCCAGGTGACACCAAGACTTACAGCTTCAAAGCTACACAGTTCGGGACGACTTGGTACCACTCTCATTTTAGTGCTCAATATGGAGATGGCGCGCAGGGTGCATTGGTCATCAATGGTCCGGCATCGTCGAATTATGACTATGATCTTGGCCCATATATACTCTCTGATTGGTACTACAAGACATCATGGCAGAATGGACTTACATCTCACAACAATCTGCAGAAAGGCCAAGCACCACCTCCGGCCGATACCATTATCATAAATGGTACCAATGTCAAGGGTGACACTGGCGCTTACTCGAGGGTCAAGGATTTGAAGCGGGGAAAAAAATATCGATTGAGGCTTATCAACACTTCGACAGATAATACGTTCCGAGTCTCTTTAGACAACCACCCGCTCACTGTATGATAGAGAAATTCCGTCACTCTTCTTGGATAATTATTGACTACACGTAGGTAATTACTAGCGACCTCGTTCCCGTAAAACCCTGGGTTACCAACTCCGTTCTATTGGCAGTTGGACAGCGTTATGACGTTATCTTTACTGCCAATCAACCCAATAATACCAATTATTGGTTTAGAGTAAATGCAGTGGTAGCATGTGCCAGCGCGAACAACAACCCTGACGCCTTCGCCATCTTCTCGTATGAAGACTCCAAAGATCAGACTGCTGACCCAACTTCGAGCTCAGGCACATTACCTTCAGACTGCAATGAGCCAGAAAACGCTAACCTTGTGCCTTGGGTCAAGAACACCGTTGATCAGACTGCTTTCATGAACCAGGTACAGAATCTGTCTGTTGATATTACACGAACAGTCACTACCAATGGACAAAATATCGTCATGTGGACTGTCAATCTGACCGCTATGGATATTGAATGGGATGCTCCTACCCTGGAATATGTGGCAGACAAAAAGACAGACTATCCTTCAGCATACAACATCATTGAGCTCCCCAAGGCAAACATTGTAGGTATTTTCGATGCAGATCAACAAGCAGTGCTAATTAAGCCTCAAGTGGACATACTGGATCATCCAAGAACCGCCTAACACTCCAGTCCCCATCCCTCATCCTATTCATCTCCACGGTCACGACTTCTATGTCCTTGGCCGCGGCTCCGGCCTCTTCGACAAGATGTCAGATCCTGCAAAGCTGAGCTGGCAAAATCCAACGCGACGCGATGTGGCCTTGTTGCCTGGCAGGGGCTGGCTGGCCATTGCGTTTCCCACCGACAACCCAGGTGCATGGCTGATGCACTGCCATATCGCTTGGCATGTGAGCGACGGACTCGCCGTCCAATTCCTTGAGTCGAAAGACCAGGCGCCGCTCGGCGATGCAGCTTGGAAGCAAACCTGCAGCAATTGGGACAAGTTTCAAGCATCTATGCCGTACCCAAAGCCGGACTCTGGATTGAAAATGATGAGGAGATATCAGAGACGTTGAGTATTCGATTTGTCGGCTTAATTGCCAAAGACTACTTGCATTGGGGAGCATATTTCCAGTCTGAGTGATTTTGGAGTTAGATTTTAGCGTGTTGATGAAAAGCTTACAGCACCATGGAGATACATGTTTGGATAGTCTCGTATCATATTCCTTGTCTTTCCTTCATAAATAATCTAAGACTTTCACTGGCCATGTGCGCACAAATACTTACGTGTAGTAAGCATGCCAGTTCACTTGGCGCGTCATCATTGCTCTCTAATGGCTATGAACCGTGTGACTGCCATCAAAATTATATTGAAACTGCTTTCTTATATAATATCTTACTAGTTGGTTCTCTATCACTTTATGCTAAGATATCGTACATTTCTCCGTTACCTTACCTGGCATCAAACTTAAGCAAACGGCCTAAGGCCGGCTTACTACTGGCTATATAGAACAGGCTGGAGGAGGCTCTGGGACTTTCTCTTTTCCTCTACAACATTTGGAAGCTCACCATATGGAGAGACCAACTTCCAAGCATTCGGCATTCATCGCCCCGGTGGCCAACATGGCCAAACAATCGGCTAGTATTAGCTCTAAAATTGAGCTTTCAAAGAAGAGAAAAGGCTAGTATTACACTAATACAATGGGCTCATAGCACGGTATCACTGACACGCTGTGAAGGCAATGATGTCGACCAAGACACGGAAGCCTATTTTGATAAAGTCAAACTGGAGTTTGAGAAGCTCCAGCAAGACGCTGACATAATTCAGCGGCACGAAGCTGCATCAGAAGTCCTGCCACACATGACTGCTTTTCATCCATCATTTTCGGAGGCAGAGCAGGTTATGTCGGGCATCGTTCACGGGCTATTCTGTACCTTTGACAAACTACAAGATAAAAGCTCAGAAGCTACCTATATTAAAGAGCGGCTAAGCAACCTTCTTAGACCTGAGACTCCGCCGAACTTGTACATATGCTTCTATGGCAACTGCGCGGTTGGCAAAAGCTCCTTGGTGAATGCGACCCTAGCAATGGCAGACATGTCTTTAAAGGTATAGTGGTCGCTTTGCAACATAGCGCAGATGCTAACCGTTCGGAAGACAGGTGATGGGAGTGTAGGGACACTTGTGCCCCTAGAATTTCACCAGGCGTCTGGCTCACAGCCAGTTCCGATAATGTTGTACGTCTTTATGCAGCCGGAGGAGACATGCTTTAAAATAATCGCCGACGCCGTTGCTGATATCTGGAACACACGTTTTGCTCCCAATAACGATGAGGCTGCATACCCAGATGGATTTGATATGGGACATGCATCAATCAAGATTCTTTGCACACTTTTTAATGACAAGGACGAATTTGCGGACGAAGAAGCAGCCTTTCGGTTTTTGGCGACATTACGCACAGTCGATGACCCAAGCGTGCTAAATAAATTGAAACAATGGGTCAAAGATATTCTCGGAGAATTGAACAAGCTGGGGAATACGATAGCCATAACAGCGTTTAATGCCATCGACATGAACTCGAAACTGGCCCCTTTCAGTCAGACTATCAGGGACCCGCAGATTGAAGGTACAAAGTTGAAGTGCTCCGTTTGGCCACTCGTGGCACAGGTCAAGTAAGGAAACGAATACAGGGCTATTATGCATTAGTGCTGACATATTTTAGGATTTACTTATCCAATCCCCTCCTTTCGAAAGGAATCGTCCTTGTTGACATTCCCGGAGTATCCGATAGTAATGTGCTTCGCGTGAATACTGCACGCAGTTACCTTAGAAAGTGCGACCACGTCATTATTGTCGGAAACATAGAGCGAGCAACCGACGATCAGGGCATCAAAAAGCTTCTTCGGGAAGTTGTGGACCGGAAGCGATACGAAAGAGTTGCCTTGGCACTAACTCGGTCAGACGTAAGTACTTTTACAGTGAACAATAGTGACTAACAAGCTGAACGTCTTGGTTAGATCATTGATATAAAGGAATGTGAAAGATTGAGTTTTAGTGAAAAGGATCGAGGAATTCTTGCATCGTTGACGGCATTCGAAGGGAGGGTAGATGCTGGTCTACAGGCCTTTAAGAAGATGAAGTTGACTGCGAATAATTTGACCATTGTTGAAGAACTTCGGAAAAATCAACTTAATGAGTAAGTATAGCTTAGCTTCACGCCACTTTTAAGCCGCTCGATCTAACTCGATCTAGGTTTTACAAGAAGCATATTGAGCTTAAGTGAGTAGTCTAGCCATGGAAAGTAGAATGAAGGATGCTGACACTTCTTAGGCGTACTTCTATCTATGTCCAGGCACGAAACGAGAGGGTGAAAAACCCACTACAAAAATGGTATCACTCAGTCACAAAAGACGACAAACTTCTGCCGGTATTTTGCGTAAGCAGCAAAATATATATGGCACATCTCGATGAGCGTCCAAGTGACACAGTTCTTCCAATGTTTTGCAATACCACAGGGATCCCCGCCCTTCGGTCATACCTTTTCTCGCTGGCAGCAAAGTCCGGAAAGATTGAAGCATTCATCAGGTATTGTGTGAGCGTCCGCTCGCTACTTGCTGCAGTAGAACTCGCTTGTATGGGGTCTGGGCCGATGAAGAGGGAAAGCCTGGTTAGGAATCTGAATGAAGTTCGAATGGTAAGTTCTTGGTCGTCTGTGGTAATGCAGAGGGCTACGGCATCCTGTTCTACCAGCTCACCACCTCTTTTATTCATGTGGCTAACGTGTCCAGGACTGGAAGAAGGAACTCGAGCCTCTACTCCAAAACCTGAGCAAGCCGTTGGTGGAACCAGTTGTCTCCAGATTCGGTAAGCGCTATCAAATATCTGTGACGTTGTAGTGTCTGATGTCTGTAGATGATTCAGCGAAAGCATGGTTAGAAGAAGCAAAGATTCTGTGTCAGAGATTAGAAAGTTATCACCACCAGAGCTTTGCGGCTTTTCTAAAGAGAAAAGGCAAATGGAGGACAGATAGTGTTGGCGGAGCCGACTGGAATAATACGCTAATTAATAAGGTCCGAGACCAAGTACAGCCTGCATTGGATGCCCTCAACAACGATGTCCGCGATGCGTTCCGAACTGAAGTTATCTCGAAAGCGAGCGAATTAGCGGATGATTTGGAGGTGACTATAAGACACATTCCGGGCGTTTCACAGGATAAAACCTTTAAGAAGTTCTTCGATAATTTCCGAAACTGGAAGAAGGAGATGGTCAATGTCATCAATAATGCCGTTCGACATCTGCAAACCGACCTGCTTAGACTCAATAATGACTCGCTCAACGATGGAGAAAAGAATCCGTTTACACTAAGAATGCTATCCGTTTATGGAGCCGTCGAGAAAGCAAAGCCGCCAAACGGGAAAGGGGCGAAGCGCACCCACCAGAAAATGGTCCTGAGGACAGCAATTTGTAATCTGACGTCAGGACCATACCCTGACACAAAACAGTATGTGCGTGATAACCTCGATGACATCTTTGAAAAGGCGGAAGAAAGAATTGTGGATGGTTGTAATTTGATTCTCGAGAATATCGTGCATAGTTTTAAAAAAATATGTGCGAAAGGAGGAAACGATAATACTTTATCATCCGAAAGCCGCCTTCTAGTCGGAGAGAAAGTTAAGGCTGCAAAAAAGATAATGGAAGGGGAATTACAGGGTCATCTGCAAGCCTGCGGAATCACCTTAAACTAAGGCATCTCAAGACATTATTCAAGCTTTAGGAGAAGCTTGAGCCTCTGTATAACAGGCTCTCAGGGCATAGAATATGGCATGGAATGTGGGCAAAGGAATTTAAAACTGGCGGAGGGTTAATATTTATTACAGGTACAAGATATTTTAATGCGGGCATATGATGTATCAATAATTGATAATGTATGGATTCTAGGTCATCAAGACGTGAAAGCCGAAGAGCACGTGACATACGAGCATGGTTGAGGTCGGCTATAGTTACTCGGAGTTGGTCAACAGCAAATCAGACTCTGAAGATGAGGGACTTCACTTATCCGGTCCACGCAAGCCTCTCGTGGAGGAGCATAAAAAAATATCCGTCGTAATACCGCGCGGCGCCGAGGCACAAAATGAAGGTCGCCCCTCAGCGCACAGATCACATTCCTGCAGGTGCCACGGCGTCGACCTTCCCAAAGCAGCGCAGACCCGCATGTTTTGATGATATCAAGCTACACAAGCTCGCAAAGCTTATCGAACGAGCCAGGATGATACCCCGTGGGCCAACGTCATCGCCAGAGGGGCCAATGCATGTAAGCCTCCCCGGACTGATAGCTCTCGGGGCCGTGAACGTGAGCCATGGCCATTCGTGGCAGGTCGGCTTGCCGGATCGTTGGGACTGCAGGGAGCTAAGAGCTTCCTGCCAGGATAATTGTGCCGGTGCCTGGTATGTGGGGGTTTTTTTTTCCTCTTAAGAGTTGACGCGGGTACCCGGAGTCGGTGTTTGTGTTGTTTCGCTCGTGGGCAACTTGTTCGAGGGCTTTTGGAAAGAATTGGTTGTGTGCTGGACTGATCGATTGAGAGGAATTGGGAAATGTGAGTGCGCTTGAGCTCTCTAAAGGCACGAACCAGGAAAGGGAAACTGACATTGCCATCGCAGCAGTTCAACATCGTTAGACCAGCTACAGCAGCTATGCGAACCTTCGGGACAGCAGCGGTAGCGGTGCTTGTTGGTGGTGCTGCTGCACAATTCGTGCCCGCGCCGACAGACCTCATCACCAAGGAGGGCTACGCAAACATCAGTGTGCGCTACAAGGAAGTCCCCACAGGCATTTGCGAGCTAGATCCCAATGTCAAGAGTTATTCAGGGTATGCAGATGTTGCAGAGGACCAGCACATCTTCTGGTGGTTTTTCGAGGCGCGCAACCAGGATCCGACCACTGCGCCATTGACAGTCTGGATTAATGGCGGTAAGCAGCCCTTCAAAGCATTCTGGCGTAAAAACCTGCTAACAAGTTCCAAGGCCCTGGTTCATCCTCCATGATCGGTCTCTTCCAGGAGCTCGGTCCCTGTGGTGTGGGTCCAGACATGAAGCCATTCAGCAACCCTTATTCATGGTCCAACGCGAGCAATATGCTGTTCATCGATGAGCCAACCACGGTGGGCTTTTCGTACAGCATCCCGATCCCTGGCTATAAGGACTCGGATGGTTTCACGGTTCAATTGCCCAACAACACATGCCCCGAGTATGCGCAAGCTTATGGAACTTGCGGAACGTATTCAAAGCCCGACCCCACTTTGACTGCGAATACAACGCAAGGCGCTGCACCGAACATGTGGAAGACGCTTCAGGGATTCATGGGCGCTTTTCCACAGTATTCTAAGAGTGGATTCAGCTTTGCGACCGAGAGTTATGGGGGACACTATGGCCCAGTTTTCAATGGTAAGCCTAGCGTCCAAGTCGCTTTGGCCACTGGCTAATTTCATCAGCTTACATTCTCGACCAAAATGCGAAGAATATCTCTGGAGCTCACTACATCGATCTGCAGAACGTGTTGATCGGTAACGGTTGGTTCGATCCTCTCATCCAGTACGAAGCCTACTACAAGTTCGCCGTATATCCTGGAAACACATATGACTATGATCCGTACAATGACACAGTCAAGGCAGAATGGTACAACAATGTGTATGGTCCGGGCAACTGTCTCGACCAGACCAGAAACTGCTATACCACGGGCCGGAATGATGTGTGCTCTCGCGCAGACGACTTCTGTGCGAACAAGGTCGAAAACTTGTACGACATCTACTCCAACCGCGATGAATACGATATGCGCGAGCTCATGCCCGACCCTTTTCCATATTCGTATTATGTGGATTATTTGAACACTCCTGAGGTACAAAAGGCGATCGGGGCGTACCAGAACTTCTCGGAGTCATCCCGCACGACAGGCTCTGCTTTCGGCACCACAGGAGACGACGACCGCGAGTCTGGAACCATTGAGGCGTGCCGAAAGCTGTTGGATGCTGGTGTACAGGTCACTCTCTACTATGGCGACGCGTAAGTACCGCTGGACGGGCCCTGCGTGCGAACCTACTAACTACTGACAGTGACTACAATTGCAACTGGATGGGTGGTGTAGGTGTTGCCGATAAGATCAACGCGACCGGTTACTCAACGGCAGGCTTTGTTAACATGTCAACCTCGGATAACATCGTCCACGGCCAAGTTAAGCAGTCTGGACTCTTCTCGTTTGTGCGCATCTACGAGTCTGGTCATGAGGTGCCATTCTACCAACCTCTGGCTTCGCTTGAGATGCTTGTGAGGGCGCTAGCCCAGAAGGACCTTGCGACGGGCGAGCAGTGTGTCGCTGACATCACGGCCTTCAAGACGTTGGGCCCAGCAACAAGCACGTTCAGGGAGGGAAACGCCACGATCCAGCTTGAGGTAACGCCCAGCAATGCAACGTACAACACGGCTCTGAATGGGCCCGATCCTACGCCTACATGGGCACCGTCGGTGGGCGTTGCAAAGCGAAGTGTAGAGCGAAAGAGGCCCACAAGGTTCTTGGGCAGGCCTGTGAAGTCGAAAGGCGGGAAACGGGCTGTGTAAGGAGTGTTGAGTTTAGCATTCATACAGTGCGTGCCTACGAATACCATGCCATGATTAATGATGACATCGAGTGAAAAGGCACTGCCGGGTAGATGGTGATGGTGTTGTGCGACTACAAATGTATTTGTGATGGCGAGGCCCCCCCGGCCGCCTTGACTCCCTACCGACCAATGATGGCCGATGCGCTGTCCTAGAGAAGAAAGCTAATCCTTGGAGAGCTAGAAGCATGGGTTGAGAACTGGTGGTTCCGCTGCTATTCATAGATGCCAGAGGTGGCCGCGAAGACGATACAGCCGAATGCCAGAGCCGTTGCGTTTCTTATGCCGACGCCCATGTCCATGACTGAACGGCAAGCTTCTAGAACGGCTCATGGATCCGCCCGAGGAGAGAGACGGGCGGATGAAGAAGCATGTGAGACGTCACGGGTTTCTGGCGGCCCAAAAGATGGTCTGGGGGCCGTTGGCGTGGCGGTCCAGGGTCCTTGGGTCTGGGTCGGGGGCAGGGCGTAGCATGCGAAATAGTCAGCGCGAGTGCTCATTCGAAGCGGCACCCGGATACGATGGTGATGTCGTGGGGAGACCGGGGTGATCTCCTCCAAGAGGGCCGGCGGATGATTCCAGCTCGCGGCGCATCCTGGGCCCTGGCCGACGCGTGCATGAAGACTCAACAGCAGAAGCGGCCATCCATGTCAGACTCGCACAGCTCGCTCAGTCAACCGCAACGCCAACACCAACGCCCAGCTTTGCAAGATTCGCACCAGCATCCGTCTCACCGCGACACAGCGGCCAGCCACCGCGCCCAGGTCAAATCATTGCCCCCGCTGCTCCGTCCTCGCCCACGCTGGCCTTCCGAGTCCTGTGCGACCCCGGAATCGCACATTCGCTGTCGCTCGCCCGCCCGCCATTGCGCTTCCGCATGATTGTCGACTGTTGATGGCCTCTCTGCGAGGCCCGACTCTCCTCCACGGCTGCTAGCTGGCTCTGGCAGCAGCATATCGCAATCCTGTGACATGGCCCCCTCCAACATGTTCTCCTATCTGCGCCCCGGCCACGCAAAGCGCAGCGCTGCCAATCTTGCCTCCTCGCCCGATCCAGTATCGAGTCCTCCTATCCACCGGGTCCCAAGCCCTGCCCCTGTGGGCGACGAATACTTCTCCACCCCGCGCCATCCTGAGAATGCAGTTTATACCTCAGGCTCGCCCGTCTCGCCCTTCCCCCCGCAGCTCCCGCCCATCCCACGCGTCGCTTCGAAACTTGACAGATCAGGGAACAGTTCGCTGCTGAGTCCACCGCCTACTACAAACAATGTACAGTTGTCGCCAGCATACGAAGCGAAGCGCCCGTCGTCTTCATCGCGATCAGAAGCAGAGAGCCAGGCCAGCACTCTTCTTGCACCCCACTACTCAAGCCACTCGAAATCGCAATCTTCACTTATTAGTGGTTTGAGCGAAAAGTTCACCAGTACCTCGAAACCCTCTACGCCGACTGCGCAGCCACACAAGTCTGGAAAATCGCGATTGAATCTGCGGAATCCCATGTCGTTGTTGATGCGTCGGAGGTCTGGACAAACATTAGAAGCCCTGCATGACGAGGCGCTCGTTACTCTGCGGTCGCCACCCCTCGTTCCCCCTATCCCAGACAATTACGATCCCAGTATCCGCGGCCGCATCGTACACGACTTCAGCGCCCCTAGACCGAACAGAAACTTTTCGTACAATAATGCATATGGGGACGAGCAGCGTCGAATGGAGCCCAGTCCACCTAAAATTGATAGAGAGCATACCCCTGTTTTTCGTGAGCACTTCGACGATGACACGAGCTACGAACAAAGCCAGGCGGCGATACGGGCTGAGCAATTGGTGAACAAGGACTTTCTCAAAAGGAACTCTTACATACCAGAACTACCAGGACGGTCTCCGCCACCGCCTCCGCCGTTGCCCAAAGATTCATCCCCTCCACTGCTTCCTCCGCCTTCGGAAACGATCCAGCAGCAGCATGCATCGTCTATTTTGTCGCCCGTGCAGGAAGCACCCAGCCCGACCGACTCTCCAACTGAGATAACGCCTAAGAAGCCGAAATCTACCAAGACCCCACCTTCGTCACGGTCAAGAGCTACCTCTGTTACCGACCCCTCCTTTGTACCCGCTGGTCTACCTACCCATCTCACGAGCAGGGCCTCAAGATTCAGTTTTCAGATAGGCGGTGGCGATTCTGCTGCACAAGAGAAAATACTGGAGGAGAGGCACATACAAAAGGCAGCGGAAAAGGCTTCGAAACAGGAACTACGCATGTCATCTAATTCTATGGGAGACGACTATGACGACTACGGGCTGGATGACGATTTTGACATGGATGGCGGTTACGAAGAAGAAATACCCATGTTGGGCGAGGAAGACGAGTACACCGGTTTGGGTAATCAAACCTTGTCTCCTGGTGTAGCGGCGTTTGACTTCTCGTTGTTATCAATACAGCCTAACATCAATCCATTGAGCCCTCTGAATATGAACGCTGAGGTACAGACACCGGTGGATGGGAATGGAAACCGGATAGGCTATGCGCTGTCTGAAGGCGCTCTTCAACCATTACATCCTCCAGTGTCTGCTACTAAACCAGAGGCAAACGAGCCGCAGGCGGACATAGTACACGGGCTGGGTTTATTAAACCTCGAAAGCGAATCCGTAAAGGCCGCATACTCTGACAACCTCGAAGGTGGATATGCTGTTTCAACAGAGGCAGTGGAGTTTGCCCAAGCTGGCTTGGGCGATGACTTGTACTTCGATGATGGTATGATCGAAGAGCAAGGTGAGGTTGACGATGTAGAATTTGACGAAGATGTTTTCGACGACCCTGACGGTCCACTCTTTGATCGTAAGGCGAAATCACCGACGGTCGAGCAGCTGCGTACAGCTCTTTCTTCACATCCACCAGATGGACTTCGTTCAGAAACTGGATATGAGGCTGACGACGATACACTTACCAAGCAATTCGAGAAGTCTGAGCCTTCTTTGATGCACCAGACCTCACGGGCTCATCCAAGGTCTGACTTTTCCAATCTGAATGCTTATCATAGTGCGCTCGCAGACGCGGCGAATCGTGCCGAAGCGGAAGGACGGTTTGTTCGGAAAGCAAGTATTGATATAGGCCATTCAAATTCTGACGCCGACGACTCTTCCTCTATTAGTAATTCACGACCAAGCCTGATACCTGATGACGGACGGTTCAGCCAAGACACGACTGGGTTCCCACTAGACGATGATGGCTTCGGCATGAGCTCCAGTTTTATGGATGACTATGATTATAGCGACTATGATTCGGCCCTGGAGGATGACGTTATGATTGCTGCTGCCAACTCTGAGGCCCTAGCAAACGACTACGAAGGATTCTATGGTCAAGAGTTTGGCTTCTATGCCTCTGCTCAAGGCGAAGCAGTAAATGCGTATGGTGGTTACTTTGGTCCCTCGGGTCTGGGCCGGAGCATCAGCGGCAGAAATGCCATGCGTGAACCTAATTTAACGCCCATTACGGAGCGCAGTGAATACAGCACGCGTAATTCTTTCATCAGCATCAACCACTTCCGCGATGGCACACAGTCACTTACCAGTCCAGGTCTTGCACAGCTTGCAAGGATCAGTCCATATGGTTGGCGTGACGAAGAAGATATGAGTCTGGATTCTTTGATGAAACTACGTAAAGGGGCATTTGGAAGCACAGCTAGTCTTCCTGGTAGCACATCTAATAGTCCACGCAACTCATCGCCCATGGGTATGCAGTTCATTCCGCGAACAGCGAGTCCTGCTGGTAATCGGATGAGGGAGCAGAATGAGGATTCAACTGAGAGCGATCACTCAACCGCCATCACAGATAGCTTCGACGAATCAGAAGAAGACGACCAGGGATTGGTGGAGGCAATCAACGGGGCCGTCGACGACTACGCAGACGGCACTTTGGGAGAAGACCTGGACGAAGGGGACGAATTTGAAGAACGGCCAGATAGCCCGACGCTCACAGCCAGTGATTACAATTCGCTATCTAGCCCCACTAGCCACCTACAGGTCAAGGAACTCCCATCGATTCCTCAAATGCCGCTGCACTCGCCGCCAACTATTCCAATGCAGACGCCTTCTGGACTTCCTCTGCCCATGTCCCCAATCAATTACGCTCTTCAATCCCCATCCATAGTCCCGCTGCCCATGTCCCCACCAGCACATCCTTACAACGCTCCTCCCCCGTTGACTCTACGCACGACATTCATGCCTCCTCCAGGATCCTCTAACTCGCCCTCTTTCTCCTCACCCATGCCTTCCGCCACAGCAACAGCAACAAGCTCAAATGCCCCTCGCCGCCAGTCTCTCGGCCTTATATCGCCCATCTCCACAACAAGTCCTGCCACCCCGGCTGGTGCAGGCTCGGCGTGGAGGGCGGGACACAGCCGTAAGGGATCAGCTGCGGATAGTGTGGCCTACGTGCGCGAGCAAGATGAACTGGGAAGTGAGCGGTGGGTGTTGGAACGTAGACGGACGGCTGAGAGTGGGGAACTGGAACTCATTGGCAGGGAGATCGTTGAGGGAGGGAGGATCTGAGAATGGGTCGTATTCTTCTTTTTCCTAGATGTTTTGGATGAAGCATTTGTAGAACTGTTTAGTAGGATGACAGGGCCAGGAAGTTTCAGCAGGCAACCCAGCGATAAGTCCTGGTTTTTTGTTTCCTCTTACCTTTTGTGTTATTGCGAATAACCCTGCATTGGCAAGGCGTTGCTGAGGTATGTTCCCGTGAGCGGGACTTTCTGGCTTGGGTATGGGCAGACGGCGGCATTTATCTGAAACAATTTTTTGTACACAAGCGAGTGGCGTGCTGTATATCTGATATTGGAATTCGATACATCCTACTTTGTCGTATTCTCAGGGATGATGAAGCCAAACTTACATCACCGTGAATTGTGAGCGAAGTGCCAGTGTAGGAGCGACCGTGAGTAACCATAGCTGCGTTCAGAGTAGTGGCCTAGCGAGTAATTAGCATAGAAGCCAGCACTGCAGACGTGCTGGTGTAGATGAGCATACTGCAGAGATTTAAAGTGTATGTTAGTTGAATGGACAAAGGTCCAATGGGGGTCCCACGCGGGCCCACTGAACCACAAATGGCTTCAAAGAGGAAAGAAGCTTTCTCCACGTGACCGAGGTGTGAGAGTGGATCTGTTCACCGAAAATCCGTAAGTAAATATTGATGTGCTGCCCTTGGCTTAACGCACTGCCCTTGGCTTAAGGTAGATGGCCCCTGCACGCCTGAGATCATATTTCACCGTCGCTGTAATATTTTAGAAGTACCCAGCCGTGCGAAATTCTTTCTCACCCATAGACGCCCGCCAAGAGTATATCCTAAGCTCTCCGCACCAACACCCTCCCTTCCTTCCTCTTACCTACACAGATCTCCCCAGACCTGGCCCGATGCACCCTCAGACCTAGTCTTTACCGACCGCGTGCTTAGTCAAGATCAAGTCACTCTTCCTCTTTTCTCTTCTACCGCTCGGCTACGAACGCTCCTCGAATAACCAGTAGACCAACTCCACTCTCCGTTTGCATCCAAAATGGCAGGCCCGGTTGAGTACCCAGATGGGCAACATGATCCTCAGCAAGTATGTATTAGCATGTAAATTCCTATACTACGCTTTGAAAATTATATTAGAGAAGGCTCTATAAAAGAATTTCTACTAAGCCTGAGATGATATAGATACCCAGGCTAGCGATAGACCGCAGTACTCCAGATGTCGAACAGCGCTTGAAGAGAAAGCGTATGTGCTCACGTTAATATGGGAAAGTTTCTATCTAACCAATAGTAGTCTCTATCGCTTCGACCATGGATGCGGAGGAAAATAGCATAATCAACCTAGACGAGATCATACCGCCTTATCAACCAAAAAGCGAGCATCGAGCCCTCGAGTCCAGCCTACTGGCTCAAGCCTCCTTGACTCTTAGAAACGGATTATTCCAACAGATTCAATCCCACATAAACAACAGTGTTTTCAACAACCATGAGAAAAACGAAACGCTACAGAAGATCAAAAACGCGCAAACGTCTTCCACCCCAGGCCCTCTGCATATAGGTGTCATCGACGAGGCGGGCCAACAGACACCATGGACACTAGATTCTTTGTTGGGCATCAAGCTCGTTAGATGTGTTAGTAGGCATAATTTTACCGTTAACCCACTGCTTACCTACATAGTGTCCACAACATTTTATTCAAGAGTTTAGGGCAAAATTAGCTAGTCAAGAATCTCCTGTAATGGCCGAAATGCACTTCCTAAGCAAAGAATCCTGCAAGGAGATGCTGAAGTCTTATCTCAACGACTTTGGCAAGGTCATTCTAAAGGGATCAGTTCCTAACAAGAGAATAAGCAAAGTCCTTGACATCATGTTTCAAGACTATGCCGAGTACCCTAAGATCTTAGAAAAGGCCGAGACTACGAACGATCCTGAGATATTTACCAAACTTTGGGAATACATGGAAGGATGCCTTGCTCCGTATTTCCCGGATGGAAATAATAGATCCACACACCAACTCTACGCAATGGATGCGGTTGCACTGTGCAAGAAGCTTGAGCTTTACGCGCAGGAAATGCGTAGTGTTCTTATCGGGAAGCTAACATATTTCGTGAGCTCCGAGATCCTGAACAAAGGCGCTATCATCACTACTATTCCGTCATATCAGGCCACACCTGGCCACATGAAGTACCTTTCGCAATACTTGGAGCCGTTTGACATTGGTTTGGCAGTAACCGGCATCGAGCTTACTGCCGATATACCATTGCTAAAGCGTCTCATAAGGGACACTCGAAAGGTATTGGGAACGAAAGATGTTGTCGGGGTGTTCACAAACGTTGAATCTTTTTGTCCAATAGCCCAGAATTCTAAGCTCACTATATCAGAGACTAGAAATCTAGCGGAACTGCGTAAGAAAAAGCAAGGAATTGACGCAGAGATCGAAAGAAACCAGGAACTTAGTAAGGGTATCCAAGAGAGAATGGGAGCACATTGGGATGTTGAAAAGACCCTTCTGGAAGCCAAAATGAAGCAACTAGAGTTTCAAAAACGAAACTCTAAGCTGATAGAGTGGCAAGCCCGCATTGACATCTCGCATCGAACCCTCAAGGATCAACTATCAAAGACTAAGGATGGAAAATCTGTGAAGACTTTTTTCATCTCCAACAAATTGTACCAGGAGCATCTCTTAGGATATCCTGTTATCAATATGCCAAAATTGACTGTGGATGGTTGCGGCATTCCCAAGCTCCATAATCATATCATACGCTTGATTCTGCAGCGAAATTTCCATACATTTAAGAACCATTGCATCCAAGACTCAAAAAAAGTGTATGCCATTTTCGAGGAACTCTGCGAATCGGATAAGGAAAAACGATCTACCCTCCACGATGCATATAAGACCCTTAGGTTTGATTCCCGTAAGAAGTTAAGGGAAACTTACAATAGCTTCGTGAGCTATTCCATTGAACGTGTCAAACAAGTCATCGAAGAAAATAAGTCAGAGGTACTTAAGAATGTAGAGGCAAAATGTGCGGAGTGGGAAAAGAGTCCTCCATCAACATATCAAGTAAGGTTGAGTACCGATAAGGAGTCCTACAACTCGAATGCTCAACTACTGGAGCCTATCGTTAGAATGCTTGAAAAGGAGCTCGTAGCTCTCCAAGCCCACACTAGCCATATTCCAGATAAGATTGCCCAGCAAATTCCCCCGTGGGGTGACGCTATCATAGCGGACACAGTAAAGATACTCAATCTGCCATCGGTTGTGGGAACTCGCCTTCAGGCAGGATTGAAGAGCAGATTGCAGGAGACCGAGCCTGCTCTACAGAAAGCAAAAGCGCGCCTGATAGGAATCATTGAGAATGTCCGCAAAAAATATTGTCAGAACGGCAAAGATCGCTACTTTATCTTAGAGATGCAGGAGGTTTGGCAGGAGGCTTGGCGGCATATTCTCAAGCATTCTCCATCAGACCGAGACGACATAAACTCATTAAGTGCCCTCCGGTACAGGACACTTCTTACTGTACTCACATGCACCAGTGGTGCCGGCGGAAACCCTTTCGACAAAATGGTCAAAAGGATCAGCAAAGATCTTGAGAAGATGCGACGTGAGGAATATATTCGAGGTGATGTCGACAAGATCTGGTCGATCACCTATTCAATCATTGAACAGTCCCTTCCAGAGGAGATCAAGCGCTCGGATTCACTGCAAAATGCGCTACAAAACCAATTTGAGATGGTGAGGGGTATCGAGTTAAATCTCAACTTGTGCAAGGAACTTCATAAGAACTTGTGCTAGGAGCTTAAGAAGAACTAAAACAAGTTTCCAAAGACCAACGAAATATGTTGCATCTCCTATACAAGCACCGAGCAGCACTTTCTATTGGACTGGCTCTTCGAAGATAGATATAGCAGACTCCTCCTATGATGGTTTCCTTGAAGAATTCGGGGGATTAGATTACCGTTGTACCCATAGTATATCAAGGAAAAAATGCACAGTGAAGAGTAAATACACTCTTCACTCACTGAATCTACATGGTATCCTTCATAAGGCGATGTATCTATCCTCCGAGTCTGTAATGCATCGGGGCTGACGCCGTCTTTATATAGGTTAAGTTCCAGAGAAAAGAACTAATTAAAGAGAAATAAAAACCTCCTTAAGCCTTCAGATATAATCTCAGTTTTGATTATAGAATTTTTTTAGGAAAATCGCAGGGACACATTACTGCGTGTATGGAGGTGTGAATGCTAAATTCACGTGATCTTAGAGGCACTGAGCCCCACTATCCCTTTTTTGGATTGACATCATATTCGACTAGGCTCTGGCACGTGCGTCCGCGCATTGAAGTCGCCTGCCTGACCGCCGCTGCTCCGCGCTGCGCGTCCATCCTCCCAACATGTCAGAGGCCGCTGCTCAGTACAAGAAGCAGGATGGAAGGCTCGCCATATCTGCTGATGGTCGGTCAGTCTCGTGGAAGGCTAACAGTGGGAACCTCACAGTGGACGTAGCCGTGGCCGAAATCACCAGTACGTAGCTAACCGTCTAACAAAGGCTTGGGTCCAGAAGTGATTACTTACCGATGCTTGCAGATCTTCAGCAGACGCCCGCAACAACCGCGAAGGCTTCTATCAAGGTCTTCGTACAGAAAACTGACAATGCAGAGAACTATACTTTCACTTTCACATCGGCCACGGCACGCGACGATCAGCAAGCCATAACTGGCCTCCTTCGAAAATGGATAGAAGAAGCCAAAGCACGCGCTGCTGCGCCCACTCCAACAGCGACCGCGACTGCCGCTGCGACACCGACCCCCGATGGCGGAGCCTCCGCTGCGATGACAATGGCGCAGACGCTGGTGGGCGCATCCAAATTTAAGGAGGATTCATACGATGATACAAAGCTTATGGGCGATATTGAGCTTCAGCGGTCGCTTCTGAACTCAAGCCCTGCGTTGCGTCAGCGGTTTGATCAAGCTCTGCGCGATAAGCCCGAATCGATATCTATTGTTCAGTTTTCCAACCAGTTTTGGGCAACTAGGGTGCATATGCTGAGGTCGCACGCCGCCGAAAGGTCACAAGCTGCAGGCACATACAATGTTCTTTCGGTAATTAAGCCGACGAGTGAGGGTGGTGGCGCGCTGAAAGTCAATATGAGCAAGGAGAAAATTCAACTCATATTCAAGCAACATCCCGTAGTCAAGAAAGCCTACAACGACAACGTACCTACTTTGACAGAGGAAGAATTTTGGGGGCGATTCTTCAGAAGTCGGCTGATCAAGAAGCTACGAGGCGAGAGGATCGACGAGAAAGATCCTACGGATGTTAAGCTTGACAAATACCTAAATCTTGAGGATTCCGCCGATGATGCACGACAGCTACTTATAGCTTCTATTCCCCATTTTCTTGACGTAGAAGGTAACGAACAGAATCACAGTCAGCGCTTGGGCAATCGACCTGATCTAACGATGCGGCCTAACACCAACGAAAAGGTTCCTATCCTACGTGTTCTTAACAGAATGAGTGAGAAAATGATGGCAGAGGTCCCGCCCTCCGACGTCGACCGGCATGCCCCAGCAGGTGTGGACGAGGATACCTACAAAGAGGTACAGCTCCGTGACCTGCAACGTGCAGCTGATGATAACCGTGTCCTGCTCAATGTTCGGGACCAGAGCCAGTTCCACTCCGCTGGGAAAGGCGTGCACACATCCAGTAGCGCGGCGGCATATGCGAAGCGAACACCTACACAAGTGTTATCTATCGTGCAGCAGCAGGCTCAAAACATCGCTAATGGCCAAGGGCAGACGGGTGGAATTAACCTACAATCAGCAATTGGTGTCGACGATGACAGTAGCAGTGACGAGGAATCTTCTGTAGACAAGAAGTTTAAGGTGGGAAGTAAATCCTCCCGCAAGGCAGCCACCTCGCAAATCGCGAAATCGATACGAAGACGGCATCTACTCAGCGAAGATCATCTATCATTACAGGCGACTATCTCTAGCGAACAAGTCCAACAATTGGGCCTCTCAGAACAACTCTTCGACAATCTCACCATGACCCATAACACTACCATTGAGTTTTTACACTATTTCTGGGCAGTGTATTATTCAGGCGATGCTGATCGTGCTAGTGAAGTGGCTAAATTCATTGAGACGCTAGACAAATCATTGGACCGGATCAAAGCCGTTGCAGATGCTGCTGAAAGTGAGCGCACAAGGCTGATTGAAGCAAAGCGTGAAGAGAATGAAAGATTTGCTCAGCGCACTGGGAGAAAGAGGAAGTTTGACCCAAATAACATAAAAGGCGGAGCGAAAGTAGTCAATGGTCTTGTTGGGCCGCTTGTCCGAGCCATCAACACCGCGCGACAGCAATACCAAGCCGCACTACAAGAGCAACTGCGACAAAACACTCAGGTGAATGCGGCATAAGGCTGTACAGCGGTGCAAAGTTGTATCATGCATGGGTTTGAATGCTTCCCGGAAGATTTTGGGGCAACCTAAAACTGCTGATCGGAGGGGTAGCCAGTGAGGCGGCACTTGAGCTGGAACAATGAGATTCTGTAGTTAGAATTGCATAGCGATGGCGTTGGCACTTCGAATTACGATAATGAATCTTTTCACCGCCAAAAATTATACCAGTATCAAAACCCGAAGTCAAGTTTTTGCAGGGTCTAATGATGTAGGTGGTTGTTCACTTGAATATGTACCTTTGTAGCATTGGTTGGAAAGGTCAACTGGCCTTGGCGAGCGTCATCAGTGGCTTGCGTTCGAAGTAACATTAGGAGATTCTAGGTTACTTCTGGGTTTCATTAAGTTATTAGAGTGATGAGTACGTAGAGACACTGATAATCTCTGCTGCAAGTGGACTGGCGCGCTAACACAGTGGCAAAATCATCATAGTGTGTAACGGATCAGCGCAATTCTAGCGAAAGCCTAGAATGCGATGGAGAGAAGCTCCTGTTCTAGAAGCGAAGATCATCTTTTGCTGCTCGTGTTGCTGCTATTTGTAGTGCGTTGCGGTGACTTCTCTTACGGTGTGCGACATGCGCCCAGTTTCTTCTTTCAGCAAGCCATTTTAATAAAACCCGTCCTGCCTCAAATGTTGTTCGTAGAACTGGCATGGAATCATATTATACTTTTCGTGAAGCCTCTTCTCTTTTCTCGATGCCTACAACAGCTTCAACACTGGTTTCATCTAGGATGTAAACTATCTATCCGACGAATTAGCAAAAGAAGGCTTGTTTTCACACGAATGACCAATGGACCTCAAGAGCATCCCAGCTGCTTTGTCATACATGGTCTAGGATGGGAAAGCAGATGATCCAGCCAATGAGCTTGTCGTCTTCCGGGGGCTGGCGTATGATTTGTGTATTTGGTCACATCACGATAAAAACTACGTCGAATTTGGTAAATATGGCTTGGCATTTCAGGAACGAAGTTTTCCATTTAAGATATGTTGGCATAGTGAGCTGGTTCAGCGAGCGTGTTCTAATCGAAGATAAAACAGGGAGAGTGGGAACATGGAATATACAATAACTGGACGACAATCAGACGTCAAGATAAAGAGACTCGTACAGGATTTTTTGTGTCTTAAAAAACCGAAACGGGGTAACGATACCAAATTAGCAATTGAATCCAAGGGTGAAGTATTGGCAAGGTAAGTTGTTCATCTACAACAGACGACACGAGACTTAGCTCAAGACGCCTTTTTTACGCGTTAATTAAACGCTAAAGGTGATATACCCATTAGGATATACCCATACATGCCTGACTGGGTCCCAATAGGGTGTACCTAGACAAACATCAATCTTGCATCAACCGTTTCTTAAAAAGATGATATTACCTTCCGGACGATCTGGGGGTTGACCCGGAGTATGAGACCCCGAAGCAGCAATCTGTGACGGTTGAGGTCGCGCTATTCTGGCTGTGTTGTCTCGATACCGAAAGCTATGCCAGAGAAACCACTCCGCCACCCAATTGTCCAGGTCTTGGCCATCTTGTCCGCTATAAAACACTCCCATGTCATAATAAGGTTTGGTAGAGGGCGAAGCCTCGCGTACAATGTTAAGCTTCTCTTTCCAGATGGCTGTCGTTCCAACCTTGTCCCACGTTAAGTGTGAGGCTGCAATGCTCATAGCACCTTCGCTTAATCGGTCTCGCCCCTGTGTTGCTTCATGCTCCACTAGTTCAGCATTTATACTGTAAGTAATAGCGCTCTTATGCTCACCAGTAACATTCTATAAATTGCCTCTCCTTCATCTCCACTTAGACCAAGCCTAGCCATCAATTCAGATTTTCTCGAACTCCTGGGTAAACGAGTCCCACTCATGACTAAACGGTCAAGTTTTACTTGAGAAGGCGCTGTTACTTGAGGGCAAAATAACGAGATGGTTTTGCTGATCACTTTTCAAGGAAATCATTAGCAGCAACCTCTCTTTATAGCCCAAAGGGAGCCTTTTGATACCCAATCATCTCATGGTGACCGAACATCCGTTAACAGTTACCGCACATTGGGGAACTAGTCAGCCTACATCCCCACCTGCCGCACATTCGGAGATGCGGCCTGAAACCGAGCGTCGGCTCTATTGGAGTCGGACCGGATTCGTTGCAGATAATTCTCCTGGAGCATATCTGCAGTCTCGGCACATGAGCCTTGCCGATCTTCGGGACAGCCTGGGAACGGGTCATTCCCTGCTGTCGCGTCCCGGGAGCAACATCTCTAGTGGAGTGGTATTACAGGTTCATTGTAACCTGGGCGCCTAATTCCTCATCCTTAGTCACTTCTATACTGTTTAGTATACGTGCAGCTCCGACGACCAATGAATACCTCAACATCGTATCTCGTCTCGGGCGCATGAAGCAGGGAGCGACTCGGCAACCTGTGCAGCGGATATCAGCGCGATTCCCAGGTATTTGGAACCGAACTTCACTGCAAACACGCGCAGTACATATTTCCTAGTGGAAAGGGACAGAAATAAGCTTTCCTGCATGTGTCTCACATGTGACATGCGTTCTTACCGCGTTGCTGTCTCGTATACGTCGTACCGGGCCTCCTGTCTTCTTTCCACCCTGGTCGTCTTCAAGAGATAGATGTACAGAGATACATACTATTGAACCACATCATGCGGGTGCCAAACAGATCAATCACTAATCCAGACAATAATAGGCAAACCGATCTTAGGTTATCATATCTGATTATCAATATCTGCACACACAGTACACTACAAGATGGATGGGCTGCACAAGGATCAACAACCTACTAAAACCCTAACAGTATTGGCTCATCCAAGCCTCATTTGATGTCATGAGGAACGGTGACTGTGAACTTGCATTAGTTCAGGTGCAGGTAAGATCACTGTTGTCCACTGAGCTTTTAGCGGAACAACTCAAGAACCTTTTACGCAGGTCGGTGTGCATTCCCGAAGCAGCCGTGCGCAAAACAGATCCATGAAAGAATTTCAAATCTGTCATCGCATGGGGCTATAGCCCTCAAACATCGAAAATCTAGTCAGATCGGGATTTTTCAACAAAAGGATAAGAAAAACACGACCAGGCATCTACCGCCGAGCTCTTCAGCCGGAGCGAGTAACACGGCTGGTATGTGAGCGTGTTGCCGCCTCACTTTACTTGATTTCCGACCCCCCTTGCGCAGACCCTCTCCGCGGACATTATCCTTGTAAGAGATTCGGAATCTCGGGTGGCAACAAGCGTACCGAATCCCTTGTGTGGGTGCTTGAAGACGGCGTTTGATATTGACTTGGAATTTGTGTAAGGTTTCATGAAAATGTGATCTTTCCCTAATATATCAAACAAGGCAGGGTCAAAAGCCATATTCACTCCTGATGAAATTCATCTAAAGCGAACTTATACATCTCGCAAGTTACCAATACAGAGGCATACATGTGTATATGCCTAATTTAACGTATCGCAAATGATGACGCGCGCTGAAGAGTATCAGTGTTATATCAAGCTTATCTAAGAACTCATCACCCTATTTCACACAAGTGGCATACACACCTCCACAGTTTCAGCATACTAGTCCTTGTGTTTAGGTACGCTTAGCTTGTATTGGTCTGCAATGTTAATAGCTTGAGCTAATCCTCGCGTAGGCGCAACTCAAATTGGCAGTGAAAAGCGAATACAAATCTGCCAGGCCCTACTCTCACCTTGCAGTTGATTTTGTCTAATGCTTCTTGAATGGACCTTTGAACGGTATCTCGATGCCATGGCTGTCGCAACTCTACCCCCTTTGTCTGTGCTACCCAATGTGTTAGCGTCTTCATAAGAGCAGAATGATGAACAAATTAAGTTCATTATTTCCATAGCATCACGAGCTATGCAATGGCCTCCGGATAATAAACCGTTGTGGGGGAATTGTACTCACTTGGAAGCGGTGAGAGCGAGCTTTGAGACCCTGGTGTCGCCCTGCGAGCCTGACCAGGCGTCGCTTCTACGGTGGACTAACCAGGCAGGTGAGCGCGTTATTTTCCAAAGTTGGTGCCTAACTCAATGAGCACAGGAACAACATGCATGTCCCACCTTCAACGGAGCCTTCGCCGTCTAGCACATCCGTGGACATCTCCTGTAAGCGCCCAGCATCCTTCCGCAATCTGCGTTATTGCCCAGACGATGAAATCGCCACAATTGGGTACTCCACAGGGCTCGAACCGCACTAACGAACAAGGCCACTCGTGTGCTCTTGCTCAAGCTACTCGTTCTATACACGCAACACCCTTGGCCAAACCGAATCTGACAGACGGTTGTTCTCGATCTCTTAGCGGGCCGTTCCAGGACCCCTTTGCTTATTTCAAAGCCTATCATAGTACCGAACCGCTGTATGCTGGTAATATGCAGAACCAAACTCTATGTGGCGATGGCGGTACGAGGGATGATCCTTTTGGAGCCCAACCCCGACAGGCAGTGGGAGAGCAACCAGCGTGCAGACCGCGAACCATCCCCTACAACCTGGCTGTGCGCTTCGCGAATCGTTCCAATGGAGCGCCCTTAGCCACAATCGTCGAGCAGGGCTCAATATCCACACTCAACTCGCATGGTTCTCTCTTAAGTATGGGTAGACTTCCGTCCATTCGCGTCGTGGAGAATATGTCGCCTATCCTTCCTTCACATAGGGTCTCACATAGCCTAGATGAGAGAGCGCTCAAGGATTCTCGAGAGAAGAGTTTATTTAAAAAATCACTATTGTCGGAGAAGAACCCCAGCTCAAAGACTCGCTGCGAGAACGCAGATCGTATTTATGTTGCAGCTACGTCAGGCAATCCAACCCCTCACGAGATCTATGATGCCCAGATCCCTCAGCTGCCCAATCTTGACCTTGCAGTCGATAGCAGAGGACTCAAGGGATTCTTTCTGGACGTCTTGGCCAACGTGAAAGGAGTTAGTCGTTCAAAGTCCAGGTCATCTTCAGTTACAGATCAATCTGCTATTAGTGTCCTGGAAGATGGCCCTCATTCAAAACAACAACAATTCCCAACCCGGTGTGGTGGACATACGACTGGCCAAATAAGCTCTAGTATAAAAGACACTACGGACAAAAAAAGGATCTTACACCCCACTTCGTCCTCGCTACCATTGAATGGGAAAGCCCGGACTGCATATTGCTCGGCAGTAGGGGAGGAGACTGAAGCTCCGAACACTGTGCATGCACCAACAACACGGCTCACCGCTCTACCGATCAGCAAGGTCTCGCAGTCACAAGAAAAGCCACCTATATCCGCTAGTGCCCACCTGCCGCGCCCCACGAGTAGCCAGAACCCTCCGCCGTCTGTGCGCCCAAGCAACGCGACTTCGGAGCAGACACATCAGGGGACCTTGGCATTTCCAGTCCATTCAACAGAAGAAGTCTCGTCTCTGCACACAGTAGATGATCTTCAGGACGAAGGCCCGCCACTTCGTGAGCCGGTACAGGACCGGAGCCGTAATGCAAGCTTCTGTAGTACTGTATCAACGTCATATTCTGGAACAGTGCTTGGTGTTGACCTTGACCTCCAACATGAATTCCCACACAGCGCACATCGCTCAGTGACACCTGTATGGTTTACTCCTGTCGAACGCTCAAGTAGCATTGCGCAAGATCATCCCGAATCCGAATCCGAATCCGAATCCGAGGAGAGAGAGTCTACAGCACAGTCCAAAAGATTGATCACCTCGTCGGCGCTCACTTCTCTTCTGCCGACTGCAGCGGCAGAAGGGATTGTGAAACCGATCTGGACAACACCGAAACTTTCTTTCTACTCTCCTTCTGGCACTATGATACAGTTGCTGGACAGTTCTCCATCAAGTGTCGAATCATATCGAGAAGCAGAATTGCATGCTGCAGGAACATCACCGATGTCTGCTCTGTATTACAAGAGCGCAGAGCTACCATCTGCAAAGACGGCATTGTCTTCTGCACTCTCCCAGCCACCGGCGCGTCCAGCACTCGTTCCACTGACCACACCTGTGCATTCCACAGCGCCGCTCCCTGATCACTTACGAGCCCATCATAATCATCAACACGCAGAAAAAGCACAGGTCAGTTATTCAATGGATGAAGATGCAGAAAATCGTCCACAGGTTCTGATTGGATCCGGCGCTTCCGTCCGGGGCTGTGGCGGCGTCGTCCGACCAAGTAACCTCGGTCCGCATAGCGGTGTACCTAGCCACAGCAAGCACCCTAGAAGTGGATCCTATATGTCGTGCCTACGTGACAGCGAGACAGGTCAACCTCGATTCAGCTTCTTGTCTTCGTGGCCCTCACCTGTAAAAGGAAACACCCTGAAGAAGCGCTCGCCACGGCCGCCAGAGACGCCTGGGCATGGAAATGTGTCATGGCAGCCAGGCTTCAGTCCGGTTGTGGGGCAGGCACTGAGGATTTGCTTCTGTCAGCCGTACGATGGCGGGGGAAATCGGATGGATCATGTGGGTTATAAAAACCTAAACTATCAGTGTTGTGGTGCAATGCATGCAGGTGATCCACGCGATACGACTCCCAATGCGCGACTTCCCGAGCTAGGATATGGAGGCACCAAGGTTGCCACAATCAGCAAAGGTAGGGCGCGGAGTGACAGCGCAGTCAGTATTGGGGTCGGAGATAAAGGAACTGCGGGTTGAGCTGGGGGGGAAGGGCATAGATCGTCGATGCGAATCTCTTCTCCGATGGCTGCCATGGCTGGACCCATTTTCGTTTCCAGCACAGCGGAATGCCAGGGTTTAGCACACGCTTGGACGATTCGCTTGTAGTTGTGAGTGTGAAGTGGCATTTTTACGCGAAGAAGTTTAAGTAGGATTATCCGTACGAAGTAGACCATATAAATATAGCAGGGATAACAACATCGAAGGGAACAAAGTCCGAATGATGAGTCATAATTACACAAGAATTATATGATAGCAAAGACGGCTTACCAGAGCGTGATACAACGACGTCTGCACACAGCTGACAGGGCGTGCTAGACGTTTGACCACCTTAGTGCAGTGTCATGGTAAAGTACAGTTAAGGATTCGGGTGCTTCACTTTTGCATGTTGATTAGTCCCCCCAAAAAAGCAAAAGATGTAGCAGAACGCGCGAATTGCTCGATCTGTCAGTACGCGCAGGCCCGACAACCTGGGCTGCGTTGATAGGCCTGAGGGCGGATCATGCCTCCGGATCGACGATTAGTTCATGCATTAGTGTTGCTTTTGTATCTGCTCGCTTGGAAAGTTATTTCTTTTCTCATCCTTGTGCTTGTCACTTGCAGATTCGCAACCACGGTGGAGTTTATTGGTCCGAGTCGCACCCCAAACATCCGCGGAGAAGCCGAGCTGTTCATTTACACGCCCGTCTTCGGCGCCCAAATGTCCTTCCAGAATTGTCGGAGGCCGTACTGCTTCTCTACACGTTCGTCCCTCACCCTAACTTTCTCACCAACCAAGCGGTCCATGACTCCGCCGCCGCCGCCTGCAAGGCTCTGACCAAAACTTTCGACTTTGCGGACAGGTTTAACGGCACGATCGCGGATCGCAGTTGCAAGCTGAGGCGCAATATCTGCGTAACATGCATCCAGCTCGCGTTGAAGAGAAAAGTAGGGCTTCTTAGCAAGATCAGGGGCTTGCAGATTGTAGGATCGAGTCTTAGAGTTTAAATCTGCGATGGCAACAGTCAGATATGGGAGCTCTGTCGATTCCCATTGGGGGTCGCGGAAGGGGAAGGCCGCAGGTGGAGTTGCCGAGTCAGGAGACCGAATGGGTACGTGGATGGTCTGCGTCTGAGGAGAGGTGGGATGCTGGCTGTCGATTACGATGTTTTCGGCTACAATCTCTTCGGAGAGGGCGTCCGAAGAGCTCGGCGAGACTTTGAGCGCGCCTGATAGTGAGATTTGGGACATGTGGCCTTCGGCGTTTATGGCGTTGAAAGTTTCTTGCTTTTTTTGTTGTGGGTTGGCAAGAACCTCTGCTTGGGCATATGCTTCTGCCCTCCGCATTTGGTCCTGCAGCGAGCCTCCTTTGCTTGCGATCATGCGGGCAGCATGTCGCTTCCAGTCGGCTCTCAGCCTGACAAGATAGCGCGGAGTCAGCGTTTATTCACCAACCATTACGTGATAGATAAACTCACCTACTACGGAATTTACTTGCCGCAGCAACAAGCTCTTGCTGCTTTTCGATCCAGGGTGGAACGATTTCTTGCTTTTGGATCATCTTGTTTAGGAAATATTCCGTTGTGTCTATGAATGGACTAGAGGCGTTATAGTCGCGCTCGACCTGTTTGCCGCGATGAGGTAGGTTTTTGAACTGGCCTCGAGCGATAGCATCCTCAATGCGCTCATTTGCTAAAGCAGCGAGGCCCTGGACCGTCCCAGGTACGACCGAACGCGCATGTGGCGAGAAACGGTCCTTAAGCTCTTGGAAACGTTTTTGGCGTTCTGCTTCATCTATATCTGAATCCTTTAGACTAGAATATATCCCAGTCCTATCGCGTGCATTCGCAAGTCGCGTTCCCGTCGAAGCACTATTTCGACGTCCAGTATCAATGGAACGTGGTAACGGTACAGCCGGTCCTTGAATTTTCCCTCTGCTTACTTTCATCGGCTTATGCGCATCGTTGAGCATCCGAAGGCTCGAGTCGTGTATCGATTCAGTCCCACTCCAAGGATCCGCAGTTGCAATGTCTCGTGTGTGGCGACCAGCGGTCGGTGGGAGTTTTGCTTCTGCAAAGGCATCTCGATATTCGGCACGGAAGTTTGCGGATGCTATGCGTTCTTCCAATTGTCTCTTCAAATCTTCGTTAAATCCTGCTTCTTCTATCGTCTTTTTCGTGCCACGCCCACCCAGTTCCATAGCTTCTTCACTCATATTCCGCAATCGGCGCGTCATGGCTCCTTCCTTCTCATCTGCCAAGGTATTCTTTCCATTTGACGACCCATCATCTTTCCTTCGGGCCGCAGGCTCTGTGTATCGTCGGACGGGTACGGAGGTAACGCGGCGCACCGGGTCTAACGCTTGGGCTGTTAGACTCGAACGTGAGGCTCGCAAGCAGCGAGTGCATGTATAAGGCAATAAAGCGGTAGGTGCGGGCATATGTGTACCTTTGATGATGAGAAGTGTAGGCTCAAGTAAAAAACTCACGGCAAGGATAGAATACGGGTGTTGTGCACGTCATCTGAGCTGATAGCGGGTCGGCGGCGGAAGTGCTTAGATTTGCCGACGCACGGAAACATCTTAGAACATTCCGAATAGAAGACAGCTCTTTCGCTTCATCTAACCACTGGCTCTCACCACCCCGTATCTTCAGCTCTTCTCATTCAGATCTCACTGAATTGTGTACAGAATAATTGATCCACACACATAGCGCGGCTACCACGTTGACGCTCTCCATCTAAGCCATTGTACTATATGTCCTATCATACCGCCTGGTTGTATCATCCGTGGCCCTTCAAGTTTCGGCCTCAGCGCTAACTAGATGTTTTGTCACTTGAAATGGCCTCCTTCGAATATGAAGTCCCTCATTCCTGCCTGTTGTAGCCATCAGCAACCAAGGCACTTCGGACTCAAGCACCACATACACTTTTATTGTGTGAAGGTACCATTGACTCAGAAATCATCGATAGTTGCACCACCGGATACGACATCAACCATCCTAATGTAGCCCGGTAGTGGTACGATTCGTTAACGTCAGACTGGACGAGATAAGTTGTGTAAAGTCATACCCTCCCCGGATATGAGCAGATCAAGGACTACGGTAAATTACGCCATATTACATAGGTGGAGTGAGCTTGGACGCGTCTGAGTAGCAAGAACTATTAGCAATGTCATTGGGGAATGGTTCTTCCCCTGGACCACCAGCCTATTGTTTTTCGAAATGTCGATAATTTGGTTTTTTATCTCTTCCATAGTTTATGTTACTGCACGTGAATCTAGCATCGCTTGCTATTGGTGCGGAGCGCAAGGCTGATTGCCCAGGGGTTTTATTAACACGAGATCGTGGTGGCTTCGCAGCTTGGCGAATGTTAACTGCGTTGACCACCCTCGCATCTAATGCGAGCGAATAACTACAAGTGATTGTGATTTCAAATCATTTTCGTAAACTTTACCGTCGCTGTGAATGAGCCTTCTATGATGGGACACAGAACAAGACGGAGCTCACAGTTGCCGGTTGACGCCAATCCTGAACAAGTAATGAAGCCACCTGAAATCGATTCTGCTAAACTAATGCACCGCTAGTATTCCGATGTAGGCCAACAGCCCAAAGCATCTTTACTAGAAGTCACTCATGTTCAGACTTTGTCTTCGGACGGGTGTGATATAGATATTTCATGTACTACCTATCACATCTACCCCCAGAAAGAAAATTACAAACGTATCACTACGCTTGTAGATATCGAGAAAAAAAATCCCCGTAGTAGAGCCGCGAAGCAAGCGCGCAGAGAGAAAAAAGAACAGAAAGAGAGCGGTAATGTTGCTGAAGTGTTGGAAAGTGCGAAATGCGAAGATACCTTCTTCTTGCATCGACCATATCTCGCATTCCACTCTCCACCCAAAGTGCTGCACTCCGGCCAAGATAAATATGCCGATCCCGCCATCCTCATTCACGGCAGCGCATTTTGGAGAAGGTTTAAATTACAATATGGGAAATCGCTAAAGGCGCCAGGGGTTGTTGATCCTAGAGGCGTGGTGTCCTGGAAACATAATGAGGGCGATAAGCAATACCTAAAAACTAACGGAAAGAAGCTGAAAGGGTACAAGGTGCGAACATGGCGGCTCTGGGGCGAATGCGGGAAGGCATATGTGCACCAAGTCAGGGCGGATCGTAGAGCTGGTGTCAAACCCGATGTCGATGATCTCGTCGATCCCAATGCAAGAGAGAAACTATACCCAGCCGAAGCTGAGGGAGTTGTATATTTGAAGTGGGAACGTCCGTTTTCGCGACATACGCGCCGGTATCACTTCAACTATAGCGGGCTCGACTTCTACTGGAAAGGCACAAGAGCCACTGACAAGACGACGTTTTGCGGCAAGTTTGTGCGCTTCAACCACCTCAAACTCGTAGCGAGTCTTCCGGTCGTTGCGAGCAGCAAAAGCGCAAAGAATGAGATACGTCTGGCTAGATATACGTCCTCGGTGTCTAATAAGAAGAACGGTCGATTGGAAATCTTCGATGGGACTGTTCTAGAGCTATTCGAGAGCTATGTGTATCGCCAAGATAGGAAAGCACCTGAAGAAACTAAGGAGGTAAAGATCCAGAACCTGAAGAAGACTGTGCTTTACCAGATCATTGTCGCTACAGCACTATGTATGATTACTGCGGAGAAGGAGAAGCGAAAAGCTGTCGGCCAGTGGGTGGAAGAGGCTGTAAAGGGAGCTGGTGGATGAGTGTACTATTTCGATGCTACAGTGTATCTTACTCTCAAGATTTGTATCCACTGATGGATGAACTCCAAACACGGTCCCTGGATCGTGGAGTGATGTTCGCAGGCCCTGGTATGCATGGATGAATCAGGCCCGTGCACTTGGAGCTCCAGTGCAACGTCAGAGCTGGCAAACCATGGAACAGACGTGACACACACTGATTCTCCAGCAGAACATGTCTTTTCCCCGATTGCCTCGCGCAGCTTTGCAACTTAGCTCACAGAGCTCCCTAAAAGCCACACGTCAAACTGCTACTACAACACCACTGTAAGCTCCTACAGACGACCTGCATTCCACTTCGCACTCACCCAGCACAGCTTCCTCCGCGCCGCATCCACCCCCCAATGTCACCGCAATGCCACCCGAAGCTTCGTCTCCAGTACCTCCCTCCAGAAGAAAGGCGGCAAGGCCAATAAATCGCACGCCAGCACCGATTCGTCTCCACCCATCTCTAAAGCCGGTCGCGGCACACCCACCGATGAATTGCTCGACCTCTCCATACTCCAGGCCGACATTATGAAGGCAATTGAGGGCCTGACGCACAAACTGAGTCAGCTACGCAGTGGCGGGCGGCTCAATCCCGAGGTCGTCGAGAACCTTAGGGTGAAGATAGGCACGGCTGGCAAGGACGGCGATGGCAAGGAGACGGTGCGGTTGGCCGATATTGCGCAGGTGGTTCCCCGTGGTAGGATGCTGAGCGTTATCTGCGGAGAGTCCGAGGTACGAACTCCTTCTATCTCATGAGCTTAGAGAGGAGATTGGATATGCTAAAAGGTTGCAGCACATCAAACACGTTAGCACGGCCATTGCTGCGTCACCGCATTCCCTCACTCCTCTTGCGCCCGAGGCCTCGAGCCCCCTCACAATTCAAGTGCCGCTGCCCCCGCCGACGGGTGAATCGCGCCGTGCGGCTGTTGATGCTGCGGGCAAAGCTGCCGAGAGTGCGGATAAGATGATTCAGAAAGCGCGTCAGGCTCACAACCAAAAGATCAGGAAGTATTCGCTTGAAAGATCTGTGCTACCTGATGACGTGCAGAAGGCGTCGAAACGCATGGAGGAGGCAGTTAAGAAGGGACACACAGAGGTGAAGAGGATTGTGGATAGCGCAAAGAAAGTGCTTGACAGTATCTAGGGAGGAGAAACGACGATTTGAGCGTAGAAGCGCGGCGAACATGTACAATAGGGTTTTGGTTGATTTGCACAGCTGACGTGTCTAGGAAACATATTGTCAAAAGCATATCTTGAATAAAACGTTCAATATTGGGTATCTATCGACAAATACAAAAGGCTTTTGGGTGACAATAACACGAGTAATGCTCGGGTTTCACTTTTTTCAACTACTTCTGGTCGTCAACCTGCTGCGAGCTCTTTTCGTCATAAGTTCATTTCATATCAGATTTGCTGCTTAACACATTTGGGGCATATAATCTAGTCTCTAGAGCGGTACTGTCATTAGCATCTCTCCGGTGTCCGTAAATTGCAGCTTCTGGTGTCCTCAGAAGACCTTGCTCGCTATGCCAGCTGTCATGGCTGGATTTTCGCAGGTCGGTAGGTGGGATCTCTTCTTCTTTCTGTACTTGGATTTTTGGAACAGACTCTTTGCTCCTTCTCTTCTTGAATAGATGTAGTCGTCTCTTTCGTTTCGATTGGGATGCGCGTAATTCGACCATGGGTTCTGAGGTCGGCGAGGAATCGACAAGTGCTGGGTCTCCGCGCATGGATGAATAGGAGCGTTTGCGGGCATCGTGGCTTCCATGGCGATGAACGGTGCCGCCGCCCGCAGAGCTGAGTTTCCGCGCGATGATATCATCAAGGACAGATTTGAAGTCGTCGAGGAAGATAGTGTCGGAAGCGCACTTAAAGACGAGGGCGAAGCGCCAGTAGGGATTGATCCCGGACGAAGCGGTTACCCGCGCCGCATTCACGCCCACATCGGTGAGCAGGAACCCAATCGATATAAACATGCACAGTAGCATGACGGCAAACCGCGAGTTTATGCGCATGAGGGCCCACAAGCGGAACCCGTACGTCTTCTTGATGGCGTCGATGAGCTTCCACGTCGTGAAGATCCACCAGGGGTCGCGCACCAGGGCTTCGAACGGCCGCATGCGCACATTGACGTCGGAACCGAGGCCGTTGAAGTACTCGAAGTTCGACCAGGCTTCGGCAACCCAGAAGGGCTGCACGGCGATGAGACTGAAGATGAAAAGGCGCGAGCCCCAACGCGGCAGAAAAGGTTTGATCTTCAGCCAGGATACGACGTTGTGTAGCTGGTATGATATGAAAAGGAGAGTGGCCGTTGTAGAAAGGTACCAGCCATATACAGGATCTTTGATAAATATGAAAGTGCCGTGCCAGAGGGCGAGGACCAACTAGGTAGTGTTAGGATCAAATCCATTGCAGTAGTGGGTGGTGATATACTTCGAGAAGGATGAGCTTGTGGAGGAGAATTCCCGAGCGATAGTTACAGAAGACGATCAGGATGAGGATGACCAAGCTCCCAACGTTGTAGCCCTGAGCCCATGCTTCTTCAAAGCCGCCCTCAGTTGTCAAGCTTGCGCGAGTGGGCGGTTCTGTCCGCGTCGAGGGAACGGGCACGCGTTTGTCTATCTGGTGGTAGAGGTGGTCGATAGGCGCCATAGTGGGTGCATTCTAGTGCCGTCGTCTGCAGACACACGATCACCAGAAGTATTCGACCTTTTTCAGCCGGAAAGCAGGCTTGTCCAGCTAAGGCGTCCTGCGCTAGGCACGACAGTATGACGGGGTGTTTGGCGTAGAAACAGACGAGCAGTAAGTTTCCTCTCTTCATCAGCCTGTCGGCAGCGGGCCGGTGTGCCTTTTACATTCAAACTTGCATGTAAGGCAGCCTTACTGCTCCGCCGACAAGGACGATGGACGCAGCCAGCCAGAATGCAGCGCAAGCGAAAAGGCGGGCACGGCGCCCCATGATTAGAAGCATCGTAGTTGCAAAAGGTTAGGGTTTGGGCTGACCAAGGTGACGGCAGTGCAGATCGCTCTTGTCATCCAGCGATCTCCCACACATGCTCGGTGCTGTGTGGACAGCCTCCGTCCCTCGAGAGAGACCGCAGCGAGCCGGTGAGCGCAGATCTTGCACGCCCCATTTGCTGGGTGCGGGAGGATGAATGCGGGGAGGCCGAAGGAACTGGCTGGAGTCGCCCGCTTCCGTCTTGTCGTTCTCGCGGAGAGATGGACTGTGGACGGGTCGGAAGGTCGGATGTCGGCGCTCGCTTTGCCACTACATCATCGTCCATCCAGCGCGCAAGGCTGAAGCAAAGGTTGCTGACCTAACAGCTGCGTGAGAGCAAAAAACGGTGTGGCCGAATGCACGCTCGTTATGTTCTGACACATAGCAAAACCGTATAAGCTGCCGTGCATGCGTGGCTGATGGCAACGAGGAACGACGCCAGTGACGATAGACGATCTACTGATGGCTAGGAAACGGTCGTGGCTCACGTAATGATCGCTGTCACCAGTGCTGGGCCCAAGAAAGCGGAGATCCAGCAGTTCAGATTGGCTTTTACGCACGTCCATCATATCCATGATGAGTCATTCGCATTCACGCTGATGATGGTCCCTCGGCTGCTTACTTACTACTTCGACGCGTCGGTAGCTATGTCGAGTGTGGATTGGGCGGCTACCAAGAAACACATATGTACATCTGGAGGTACATGTATGCTGGGTGCACAATGAACTGCGAAGAACGTGATTAACTGGTGTGGAACACAAAACAGGAGACTGGAAGAGAAATCTTAGGACGTCAACAAATTCTATTCAGGGTACTCAAGCTTGAGATGGAGGGCGAGTTCCCTTACAGGAACAGAAGAGGTGCCATCCAAAGGCATCTCCGCTGGCTTCCTCGCTTTATGCGTTTGAGCCCATGGCTGCCTTACTTTTCGAAACAACAGCAAGTGAAGTCTGCCTGAAAATACCGACGCATCATCCACGTTTACCGAACCTCTCAACACTATTGGCCTAGCCCACAATGTCGAATTGCGCTCTCGCAGTTCTTCGCTCTTCTTGGCTAAGCAGTATCGAACCAACAGTTCTGTGCTCTAGCCTTAAAACAGCCTCTCGCACTTCTCTGCTCTATCCAGAGAGCAATCCTTCGCCCTCTCCAGCCCCGGCGCCTGTGCGCCTACTTCTAGACACGAATCGCCCAAGTCTGCCTAAGCTTTCTCCAAAATTGCTTCCTAACTCGCTACTTTTACCAAATCAGGCCTACGCTAAACCGTTCCTAGAAGAAAGACGAGCGAATGGTGTGGCCCGCCACGCAAGCGGACTGAGGCTGGGACTAAGGCTGAAACTCCGGTCCTCCCTGCGCAGCCAAGGCGTGTTGTGACAGCTGCTGGTAGGAAGAAATAGTAACCGTCTTTCTTGTTTGGGGTGTAGCGGATATGTGATTGGTCGGGTCGCTTGCGGGTATAGCTTTGCGGATGCACAGCATGGCAGGCAGGGACGAGGACGCGCAATAGGAGGTGACGTGGAATGGGAGAAGAAGCCGGGATACATAAGAAGAGGGGAGAAGCATAAACAAGACATCATTAGCCATCATTAGATATATCTTCAGTCGAAAGCATTTGGGCACTGGTAGTTTCCCTATCCAGTCTCGTCTACCATCCCTCCATTGACAGTAAAAAGGGGCATTGATAATGGCCACATCCACCACATCCATCCTCGCATCAACAACCACCAGCTCCGCAACCCCATCCTGCACCACAGCAGTACCGGGCAAATATGGCTACCTACCTCCCGAGTCCTGCAACGCGAACTGGGCCTACGCCCCTTCCTTCCCCGCCGCCATCGCCTTCTCCACCATCTTCGGCATCCTCACAGTCGCCCACCTAGGCCTGGCTATTCGCTTCCGCAAGCCCTTCTGCTGGGTCATGATCATGGGCGTAGTCTGGGAACTCGCCTCCTTCGTCCTGCGCGCCCTCGGCGCCCACCACCAAGACAAGCTCGTCTACGCCTTCGCCAGCACCATCCTCTTCCTGCTCGCGCCCCTTTGGATAAATGCCTTCGTGTACATGACGGCGGGCCGGCTCATCTGGACGTTCCACCCGTTGAAGAAAGTGTGGCGGCTCAAGGCTGTCAGCCTCGCGAAGTACTTTGTGTGGCTCGACGTCTTTTCGTTCCTCGTGCAGGTCGTCGGCGGCACCATGCTGTCGCCCGGCTCGAGCGCGAACACGATGAAGGTGGGCAAAAACATCTACATGACGGGCGTCGGGGTGCAGCAGCTCTTCATCGTGCTGTTCTTCGCTCTCACCGTCCGCTTCCAGATCGAGGTCCGCCGGCACGAGGGACGCAGCGGGGCCGTCGGGACGTGGTTTTCTGGCCGCTGGCAAGCGGTCACGTACGCCGTGTATGCGTCGTTGGTGTTGATTTCCATGCGTATCATCTTCCGCCTGCTGGAGTTCTCGGCGGGAACGGATACTTCGAATCCCCTGCCGTACCACGAGAAGTATGCGCTTGCGCTCGATGCTTTTCCGATGGCGTTTGCCATTTCGATCCTTGCCGTCTTACATCCTGGTTTGGCGCTACGTGGGCCTGAGAGCGAGTTTCCGAGCAGGAAGGAAAGGAAAGCAGAGAAAAAGAGGGTAAAGGCGGAGAAGAAGAAGGCAAAGGAAGAGAGAAAATTCAAGGGACAGGGGTATCAGGGCATTGGTGATAATTATCAGATGACCAGGGTGTAATAGTCTTGAGGTTGGCCTGATGTAGAACCGAGGAGCCTATCCTGCATGTTTTGAGCGATTTAGCGATATAGTTTTCGTTTTTCTTTCTTTAGTTTTGGCATAATTTAGTAGAGTGTAAGGATAATGAACGATAGACGGGTCAGTGTTTTTCTTGACTCGAATCGAAACACACAAGTGTCTTGGGTTGAAGAGGCCTTCTTCTCCTCTAATTTAGTTTCATACCCTACGACTGTAATCAAGTGATTTCTTTACTTTATTTACTCCTTTGAAGGTACAGCGTCACAGCGTAGAGATGCCGACCGAAATGAGCTGGATATTAGGTAGCTGTTTGGATCGAGGGACGGAAACATGAAGGATAAATCGCATATGCTCGAGGTCATCCTTGAAGATTTTTATTCAAAGCTACAACGCATGCATCATCGCCGGTGCTCTGGGGCACATGTAAATTTCCTTGTGTCGTGTAATCGTGATGTGGGTCGGAGATAGCAGCCGGAGTCAAGAAAAACATACATCTGTCCATTCCTAAAGAGGGAATTTGGCTTACGGGAGCCATTTCAACCACGCAGTAGAGCAATGCCCCGAGATGCGCATCGACTCGTGGCCAAATCTTCTGCTCCCTACTTTCCCCTCCTAGGAGGTCATTTAGCACTGGCTTACGAACACACGGAGTAATCCACGGATTCAGCATGGATGCAGAGCAACAGCCGAAACAGAAGAGGCCGTACAAGCGCAAGATGACGGAACAAAGGAAAAGCCAGAACCGAGCTGCGCAGAAGATTTACAGTACGTGCTTTGTAATACGTGTACGGAAAGTTTCTGGTGATGCTCATACCGTGCAGGAGAGAGGCAAAAAGAGCGTCTGCAACTTCTCGAACGACAAGTTACAGAACTGCAGCAGGATAAGGAGGGTGATGCAGGCGATGGTCCAGAGGACGACGCGCTCCTATTATTACCTTTAGAACATATCGTTCAAGACATAAGCGAGGCGGACATAGACATTGCCTTGGAGCAATCTCTGTCCAATACGGATAGCTCATCTGTCACCGAACTGAAGCGTCTGTTGAAAGCAGATGACGCACCAGATCTGGACGATCTCGTAGAGTATGCGTTGACCAATAAACCGGATCTGTCCACGATCCTTGTTGCGGGCCTCCGCTCGCTCAAGGTAGAGCAGGAGACCAGTATGGCCTTAGAGCAGACAAGGAAACCTACCGCATGGGCCACAGGGGCATGGCAATCCGTCACAATGCACACACCAGCTCCTATCTATCCCCTTCCTGACCCATCACGGGACGGCATCTTTCTAAGCCGGCAATCACCCGTCGAAGTGGTGTTCTACAACGCGGCGAAGATCGGGTTAACGATCGAACAGCTCATGACGGCTGATGCCCAATCGCCATGGTATTGCCCCACGGGAATGACGGCGACGGCTCTCATTGCACTTCAGCGGGTACCCCCGGATCTGTATCCAACCCCTGCGCAGCTGCGGATTCCACATCACCCTTTCGTCGACACGCTTCCGTTCCCATGGCTGCGCGAGCGGGCCGTTACACTGTCGTGTATAGATCCTCCAGCATTCAACCGGACGGACCTCAAGCGAGACATCCTGCGCGGTGGCCTGACTTGCTGGAGGACGCGGGGGAGGGAAGAAGGACTGCCTTGGGATCGAAGGAATTGGGAGGCGGAGCCGTGGTTTCTGGAGAAGTGGGCTTGGCTTATTGAGGAGCAGGGAAAGGTGGCACACCAGTCGAGATGGTGGAGGGCAATGAGAGGGTGTTGA